>BNJU01000834.1_pt1 | contig 234007 bp, 273 predicted proteins | sample 8539281 | NCBI WGS metagenome assembly BNJU01 (sample SAMD00202456, study PRJDB9452) | human saliva metagenome | isolation source: human saliva | place: Japan
TGGAGGTTTGGTTTCACGTGAAAACATCGGTGACAGGAGGCACTGAGCGTACCCGCGAGGCAGGCATCAACCCCTCGGCAGACATCTCGAACTCTCTATCGAGAACCCCACCATGGAGGCGGCGCTCACCTCCCCACACCGACGGACGTACCTGGTTCGCCTCTTCGAGCGGGCCACCCTTGAACCGCGCCCAAACTCGTGCGGCAAGGGTCCCGCAGATGCTTTCAGCCGCGAGCTGTGCGGTCTGTTCCAGCCTCAGCACCCGCGCATGACTTAGATAGCACGAAGCCCCGGCGGGCACCTTCCGGTACCCCGTCGGGGCTTTCGCTATATTCAGAATTCACCGTATCCAGGGTTCGCCGTAACCGGCATCCCGCCGTATTCTGGCGAACAGCCTTACCCGGCGAACGGGTTCGGCGCGCCGATGTGCCGCAGCTCGGTGTACCTCCAGACCTCGGGGCCGCCCTCGCGGCCCATGCCGGACTCGCTTCACGCCACCGAAGGGTGCCGCCGCGTTCGAGATAACACCCGAGTTGTACCCGATCAGACCGAACCCAGGGCCCTGCCGCCATGCGCGTAAAGCGCGGATGGTTGCTCGTGCACACGTACGCCGCCAGACCGTACTCGGTGTCGTTGGCGAGCCTCAGGGCGGTGCGTTCGCCCTCCTCGCCGTAGCCGCTGAACGTGGCGATCGGGGCGACGGGACCGAAGATTTCTTTCACGCCACACGCGCATCGAATCGGTCACGCCGGTCACCACGGTGGGGCGAATAAAACGTTCTTGTTCAGGTTCTTGGGCATGCCGCCGGTGTCGCTCGGAACGTTCTCCTCAAGCTCAGGAATGTACCCGCCGCAGGCGAGGAGCGCACCCTTACCCAGGGCGTCTTCCACCATAAAAAGCATGGATTCAACCGCTGAAGGTTGAATTAGCGGTCCGCAGTCGGTTCCCTCGACGGTGCCGTCACCCACGACGGTCGCCTCCATACGCTCCACGAAGGCGCGGGTGAACTCTTCGGCAACGTCCTCGTGCACGATAAAACGGTTGGCGGCGGTGCACGCCTCGCCCATGTTCCTCATCTTCGCCGCGTAGGCGCCCTCCACGGCGGCGGGGATGTCCGCATCCTCAAAGACGATGAACGGGGCGTTGCCGCCCAGCTCCATGGAGGTGCGCAGAACGTTCTGCGAGGCCTGCGCGAGCAGGGTGCGGCCCACGGCGGTGGAGCCGGTGAACGAGACCTTCCGCAGACGCTCATCAGCCATCAGCGCGGAGACAACCTCGCCGGTACGGGAAGTGGTCACCACATTCAGCACGCCGTCCGGCAGGCCCGCCTCACGCATCAGGGACGCGACGCACAGGGAGCTGAGCGGAGTCAGGGAGGCGGGCTTGAGCACCGCGGTACAGCCCGCCGCGAGCGCCGGGGCGACCTTGCGTGCCGCCATGGCGAGCGGGAAGTTCCAGGGGGTCATCAGCAGGCAGGGGCCGACGGGGCGGCGTACGGTGGTGATCTGCAGCCCGGATTCTGGGGGCGAGGCCGGTGCGGCCAAAGTTGCGGGCGGCTTCTTCGGCGTACCAGCGCAGGTAGTTTGTCGCGTAGGCGACTTCGCCGCGGACTGGTCGAGGGGCTTGCCCTATTTCTCGAGGGTCATGCGAGCCGGGCGATGACTTCGGTGCGCTGCGTCATGAGCGTGTAGGCGCGGTTGAGGATGTCGGCGCGTTCGCGTGACGCTGGTTGCCGCCTCATGAGGTGCGGGCGTCGCAGGCGGCGTCGAGTGCTTCGATGTCCCTGTTCGACGCTGGCGTCGGCGACGTGCGCGAGGATTTGGCCGCAGGAGGGGTTGTGCACGGGGAAGGAGCCGTTGTCGCCGGTGACCCAGCTGCCGCCGATGAGCAGGTCGGTGGGCACGTGAAGAAGGGTAGGGAGGGCCGTCAGGGGTCGATGGGTTCAAGCTGCGGCATGTTGATGCTTTGCATGTGCGGTTCGGTGCGGCCTCGCAGCTGGGCGGATTTCGCGGCGGGTTTTCGGGTGAGGTGGTCGCGGCGTGCCTTTCGGCTGGGGCGGCCGGTGCGGTCGACTCTGACGCTGTAATTCTAGTCCTGCACGCCCCCTCACCCCCGCGCGCCCACCCTGTCACCGCGCGCCCTACACGCCCCCTGCCCTGAATAGACCGTAGGACGTCGAAGGGGCCGCATCCATTACAGATGCGACCCCCTTTCGGGGATTCTCGCTCGGTGCGTTGCTCAGCGCGCGAGTCCCTAGCTGGGGATTGCGGAAGGCGTTGCCCGGAAGGGATGCTCGGTGTTGCATCCGCTCTGCCCGATACCCGCACCTTCACCGCTTAGCGGGCGGCGAGTCAGACCTGGTGGACTAGGCCCACCGGTTCTCTCAACCAGGACTGGCGTGCCTCGATTCGAGTCAGCTCCAGAGGACCGCCATCGTTGGTGCCGTGGAAGCGGCCGAAGTGTACGTACGGGCCGCGGTAGGCGCCGTGGTTGATGGGGCTGGAGCACCGGCCGTTGACCGTGTAGTAGAAGTTGTTCTTGTTCAGCACGATCTTGCAGTTCAGTGCCCGGCCGGTGGTGACCTTCGGCGCAGCTTCATGGTGTGCAGCACACGCGGGCTTGCCTGGTTCGGTTCGAAGCAGAGATCTGCGCTACGGAGCCGCCGCGGCAGTTCGGGCGGATAGCGAGCACGTAGGTGCCGTCTTCCTGCTTTGCAGCGAACTTCTTGCCGATGCCGAAGGCGCCGTCGTGTTCACGACCGAACGCAATGTAGCCGTAGTGACCATCCTGCTTCGGCACTGCACTGGTCCACTTCATGGAGAAGTCGAGGGTGTACTTTGTCGCGAGTGGTGTAGTTCGCCAGAGGGCCGAGCAGCACGGATCTCGTCGTAGCGCTGGTTGGCACGATGGCTGCGCCGGTCAGGTCGGGCATGTCCGCTGCGACGGAGGGGTCGGCGGGCAGCATGCCGTGGGGCGTTTGCCGGTCTTGATCTTGACGCTGGAGTCGAAGGGGTCACCGATTACCCAGTAGGGGTCGGGCACATGAAGCCCTTCACGCCCAGTGCCTTGTACTTTTCGTAGGCGGAGCGGCGGTGATTTCCCAGACGATGACTGCCTTGCCGAGGCCGGTGAGAGCGCGTACGTTCTCTTCGCTCATGGAGCCCTGGGAAGCGCCGGTCGGCTTCTCGTAGTAGGGTACGCCGATGGCGTCCACGTTTTCGTGGCGTGCCATTGCGAAATCTTGTCGATGGGGTCGCCGCCGTCGAAGTAGCACCAGGTGGCACCAGCCCGCGGAGTTGGCAAGCTTCAGGTAGCGGGAGGTGGGTTTGAGCCGCCGCCGCCGTCGCGGTACATCTTGATGACGGTGCGGCGCTGCAGGCCGCGTTCGGTGATGAACTGACGAGGCCTGCCCGGTGCGGGGCCGTCCTTCGCTTCGAGGAACAGCACGACCTTCTTGCCGCCGACGGAGGCGTATTCGCCGCCTGCGGGTACGGCGTCAACGGCGGCGATGGCTTCTTCGAGGGTGGGGATGTCGTACAGGCCGGTCTTTTCGCCCAAGTTTTGGCGCATGTCAACCTTGTGCTGGCGCAGTTCGGCGAGGGTATGGCCGCGCATCGTTCATGGACGCACCGGTGGTGCGCTTTGATGTTGGTGTCGTGCATGCAGACGAACTGGCCGTCGCTGGTGGTGCGTACGGAAATTTCGACGGCGAGGGCGCCGCGGCGTACGGACTCTGCGTAGGCGTAGGCGGTGTGCTCGGGGCTGATGTTGCCGGCACCGCGGTGGGCGATGAAAAATTCATCGGTCTTGTAGAGCAGCTGATGCGGGGAGCCGCTAGTGTACCGCCGCGAGCTGTGCGCGGGTGTTGGCTGCGGCGTGGGCTTCGCCTGCCCGGGCATGAGGGCGGCGGGCGCCAGAGTGGAGGCGCCAATGAAGCCGCGGCGGCTCAGATTCTTAGAGGTCTTCGGGAATGCAGTCACCGTAGTGGTCCTTTTTTCGTTTATGAGTTGAGCGTAATGTGTGTGGTTGGTCATTGAAGTTTTGGTTTATAGCTGAGGGTCCGGATTCTCTCAACTCAAACTACAACTCTATGTAGGATAACGATTTTTTATCGGTGATTCACTGCGTTTACAGGAAAATAGGGTATTATGTGCGTCTCATTCTTACCCGCGGTGTAATGCGGTGAATGTGTCCTCCTTTCCGCCGCTTTATAGCGGCATTTCATGCGGCGTTGAGGGTTCTCGTGACGAGGCCGCGCCTACAGCCCGCGATTGAGCCTACAGGACGCGACCTTTTGCGTTAAAAACATTTTTTCGCAGGTTTTTCACCGCTGTTGAAGCTGAGCTATTTTCGCTGGTTCAGCTTACTTTTGGATGCCCTGAGCGACGCGGTCACCGGCTGCGACGGGGCGGCGTGCCTCAGAGTCCTTGGAGATGTTGAACTTTGCGGTGTTGGTAATCATCACCATGGTTTCCTTGTGGGGGATGCGGCCCTCGATAGCTGCCCAGTCGACCTCGATGATGGGTGCGCCTGCCTCAACCTTGTCGCCTACGTTAGCGAGCTTGTGAAGCCGTCGCCGCCGAGCTCAACGGTAGTCGATACCGATGTGGACCAGTACCGCCGCCGTTTTCGGTGCGGAGCATGAATGCGTGCAGGGTGTCCCTGAATCAGTGCGATGGTGCCCGCAACGGGTGCGACGATGGTGCCTGCGGTGGGGTTCACTGCGCAGCCGTCGCCCATAACGCCCCTGAGAGAAAACGGGGTCGGAGACTTCGCTCAGCGGCAGGTACTCGCCGGTAGCAGGTGCGACGTAGACGTCTGCGGACGATGCTTCCTGTGCGGCAGCTTCCTTCTTCTTCTTGCCGAAACCGAACATATATGCTCCTTCTGGTCGTGTGGCGCTATGAATAGCGTGTATTTGTAGCGCTGATGCGTCCGCGTCGGATGCGGGCGTCGTTAGCTTCTCTGGTTTCACACCGGGCGGCGTCTCGCCCTGAATTGCAGGGTTCGCACACCTGCGCATATGCACTCAGAATACAACACCTGAACCCGTAGCTCACGAGCTAGGGGTCATTCTGACCTCGAATTCTGCAAAATATTCCGCAAATCTGGAACTTCAACTCACACTTCTGCACTCTTTGAGGTCGCGAGTACACTTAGTGAAGGACTGGCACCTCCCCGAGCCGGTGCCCATAAGAGAGAAAAGGCTGAAACTGATGACTGAAGCGGCTGAAACCGTTCTTGAAGTATTTATTCCGGGCCCGGCGAGAACCCGGAGGATCCGCAGTGATAGGAGCGTTCCATCTTCCTGGGTGCCGCGCAGGAGGCGCTGATTCGGGCGTGGACATTGAGGTGTACTCCACCGACTCCTACCCTTCCGCATTTGAAGAGTGCGCACCGGTCGCTGAGCAGATTGAGATGAACGGCATTGAGGTTCTGCCGCCATGCTTTGTCAACGGTGAGGAAGGTGTCCTTCGCGTACCCGACCGCCGAGCAGATTAGCGCTTCTCCCGTGCCCACCTGGTCGCCCAGCCGAAGGCGAACGCGGCAGCGGCTGCGTGCGGCCCCTCCGGCTCCCCGGCGGCGTCGATGATCCCGAACCTGAGCCCTCTGGCGGAGCCCGCCGGTTTCGCGGCGACCCTGGCGGGTAAGGCACCTCAGCCGGTCGGCGGCCCCGAGATTGGTAACCGCGTGAACCTCTGGCGGTGGCGACACCGGCGACGGTATCCTCACCTCCGGTTCGGTGGCTGTGAAGTCCGGCGGCTGCGGATGCGGTGGTTGCGGGCTGCGGCGGCAAGTAAACCCACCCTGCCGGCAACGAGCGCCTGGCTCACCCGGTTCTAAACTCACATAGTAAAGAGCGGTGCCCGTCTCCTCGTGATGAGGAAGCGGGCACCGCTTTCGCTTTAACGAAGCTTAGGTTCACACCCGGCAGCACCTACGGGAGCTACGGCGGGCGAACAGCACCTTACTTGATGGAGGTACCGACGGAACCGAGCTGCTGGCAAGCCTCGACCACGCGTGCGGCCATGCCTGCTCTCTGCAGCTGCACCCCAAACGCGGGGTCATAGGTCTTCTTTGTTGCCGACCTCGCCGTCAACCTTCAGCACACCGTCGTAGTTGCTGAACATGTGGCCAGCAACGGGCGGGTGAATGCGTACTGCGTCGGTGTCGATGTTCATCTTGATAACACCGTAGGACACTGCGTCTGCAATCTCCTGCTCGGTGGAGCCGGAGCCACCGTGGAAGACCAGGTAGAAGCGGGCTTGTCGCCCTTGCCGTACTGTAGCGCCGACCTCGGTCTGATTTTCTGAGCAGCTCGGGGGCGCAGTGAACATTACCGGGCTTGTAGCACGCCGTGAACGTTACCGAAGGTCAGAGCAGCCATGTAGGTGCCCTTCGCCCAGGCCGATTGCCCTCAACGGTCTTGATTGCGTCTGCAACGGTGGTGTGCAGGAGTCGTCGATAGCGCCTTCAACGCTCGTCTTCCTCGCCACCAACGGCACCAATCTCAACCTCGAGAACGAGCTTTGCCTTGAGGTACGCCTCGATCAGCTCAGCAGCGATCTTCAGGTTCTCGTCCCAGGTCGATTGCGGAGCCGTCCCACATGTGGGAGTTGAAGATGGGGTCTTCACCGCGAGCAACAGCCTTCTCGGACTCTGCCAGGCAGGGGCAGGACGAAGCCTCCCAGCTTGTCCTTGAGGGGCAGTGGTCGGTGCAGTGCAATGTTCACGTCGTACTGCTTAGCAACTTCGCGTGCGTATGCTGCGAAGGCCAAGGAGCCAACGACCATGTCCTTTTGGAAGCGCTGACCAGTATGCTGCGCCACCGGTGGATGCCTGATGATGCTGTCCGAGCCAGCTTCGCGAAGCCGCGGATTGCAGCGTTCAGGGTCTGGGAGGAGGTCACGTTCACTGCGGGTGACGCGAAGCCCTTTTTCCTTCGCGGTCTGCAGCATTTCTGCGTAAACTTCGAGGGCTGCACAGCTATATGCTGACTCCTTGATAGATGCGACCGGTTACCGATGCTGGGCCGGTTCACCATATTTTGTTGGCGCGCGAGACGCCTCCTACTCGCACTATTTTACCAAGATACGACTTATTTATCGTTAATTTTTGTGGGTGGGTTTACTGCAGCGAAATTTCCGCGAATTACCGCGGCAAAGCAGAGGTTAATGACTAAATGTCTTCTGTGTGTGCAGGCCAGCGTACACATCACCCAGACGCGACGAAAGGAACCTCCCATGAGCAAGGCGAGCGCTAAAAATAATCCGAAACAGCTCGACGCGAAACGTGAGAAGCGTGCCCGCCAGGCGCAGCGTCGTGCTGAGCGTGAGCATCCGAATGCGGCGGCTATTGCCCCGGTGCGCGCGCAGTTGGATGAGGTTCTGGAGCGTAAGAGTCGGCATGTTTTGGGGCATGGCGATATGGCGAAATCCCTTGAGTTGATGGAGAAAATGCGTGATGAGGGCGCGAGTGACCACGAGATTGATGTGGCGCTTGCGGAGGCGAAGCTCCCCTCGGTCGTGCAGGTGGGCTGTAAGTCGTTGATGCGTTGGCCGAGCTGGTGGTGGTTGAATCGTCGTGAGCGCGCGTTGCGGGCGAAGATTGACCGCCTGATGGAGGGCTAAGTCCCCGTTTTGGATAGGTTGTGAGAGCACCCCTGTTGCGGTGCTCTTGTGCTGTGCGGTGGTGGGGTACTGATTTTTGGACCCAGGGTTCAATTAATCTATTTCACAAAAACAATGAAAACCACACAATACAACATGAACCAAATATATTTATAAGATATGCATTATATGTATATAAATTGTTACGTGATGCGAGTTATATTACCTAAATTACCGTGCTATAGTCATTACAACCCGCAGACGTGTTCCCCAACCACATTTCGTGTAACACGTGCTTCAGACGTAACTATCCAAGGAGGTATAGCGTGAGCACCTCACCGAACAAGAACCCGCAGACTTCTGCAGCGGATCAGTACACTAAGCCCCCACAGATGACCCGTTCGCACTACGAACAGGAAGGCTTCCACAAGCGTTTGGCGCACGTCAGCTCCAGATGATCGCCATCGGTTCCGCAATTGGCACCGGCCTGTTCCTGGCACTGGTAGTCGCCTGCAGGACGCAGGCCCCATGCTCGCCGTTATCTACGCCGTCATCGGCTTCTTCGGCTACCCTGATTCTTCGAGCCCTCGGCGAGCTGATCCTTCACCGCCCTTCCTCGGGCTCTTCGTCTCTTACACCCGCGAATTCTACGGCGAAAAGGCCGCATTCGTATCCGGATGGCTGTACTGGCTGAACTGGCAATGACCGCCGTTGCAGACGCCACCGCTATCGCCATTCACATCAGCTGGTTCGGTCGATACAACCAGTTCTTCGCAGATATTCTAGTGGCTCAGCGCATTCATCGTCGTTATCGTCACTGTGGCTCTGAACCTCATCTCCGTGAAGCTCTTCGGTGAGCTGGAATTCTGGTCTCGCGCTCATTAAGATTCTTGCCCCTGCTGTCCTTCATGGCGGTAGGTATCTCGTACCCTGGTCTTCGGTGAACCCATCAACGGCGTCACCCCGGCCTCGAGCCTTTATTGCAGCCAATGACGGTTTCTTTCCCCAACGGTATTCTTCCCGCTCTTATCGTGGTTCAGGGCGTTGTGTTCGCTCTACGCCGGTATTGAGCTGGTCGGCACCACCAGTGGTGAAACCAAGAACGTTGAGAAGGTTATCCCCGCGCTATCAACACCGTGATTTCGGCGTATTGCGATCTTCTACGTTGGTTCCGTGGTTCTGCTCTGCCTGCTCATGCCCCTCACACCGCATACTAGGACGCAGAGTCGCCGTTCGTGACCTTCTTCGACGCTATCGGCATTGACGGTACCGCACCGATTATGCAGCTGGTCGTTATTACCGCGGCTGCTTCCTCGCTGAACGCTGGCCTGTACTCCACCGGCCGTATCCTCCACTCGATGGGTGTTGCAGGTTCGGCACCGAAGTTCACCACCAGCGTGTCCTGCTCCGGCGTTCCGGTGGCAGGTATTCTGCTGACCGGTGAGATTGGCCTCTTCGGCGTTGTGCTGAACTTCTTCGTTCCCGAGCAGGCGTTCGAGGTCGTGCTGAACATCGCATCCGTGGGCACCATGGCTAGCTGGGCGGCTATCGCAATGTCGCACCAGAAGTACCTGAAGCTGGTCGGCGAGGGCAAGTAAGCGCCCCAACTACTGCGCACCCTGGCGGTCGCTTCAGCGACTGGGCTGTGATGGTCTTCCTCGCTGTTGTGCTGGTGCTGATGGCACTGGATTACCCGGGTCGGCACTCTACACCCGGCATCGCTGCTGCTGGTTATCCCGCTGCTGATTATCGGCTGGCACACGGTTCAGACCGCGTCAACGAGATTGCTCGCGTCCGTGAAGGCTACACCGGTTCCGGTGCTCTGTGATTGCTGCCCGCCCCTGTGGTGAAGAAGCTCGTTCCCGAGCCTCGTACCACATTGACCTGGTGAACTGGACGCTGAGGACGAGGACAAGCCGAAGGGCACCAACCCTGACGGCAGCCTCCGATCCCGTGGATATCCCAGTGAAATCCCGGTGAAGGCGATGAGGGGGTTCTAGACCCTAGCCCGTAGGTTCCAGGAGTTCTCAGAACCCTTCCCTGCACGTCTCTTCCGTGTTCGCTTCGTATTACATCCGTGAATACATAAAGCAAAGCATATCTACAGCATTTCTAATACGGTGTCCTGCAATATATTTTGAGATAATAGATATCCGCAGTGACCACCAGATGCACAAAGAAGTTTTTGTGCAGATATTCAAAGGAGAAAAATCATGACTGAACGTCCTAGCGCACACGCGGTGGAATTTGTTGACGTCGCCTCGATGGCGAAGTGGATTCAGAAGGACGGCGTAGGCAACATCATTGCCGGCATGGTCGACTTCCCTCGAAGAAGACTTCAAGAAGTGGCAGAGCTTCGACAAGATTCCGCGCGTCGCCTCCCACACCCCTCTTCGGTGTGATTGAGCTGATGCCCACCTCCGACAACATCACCTACCCTTCAGTACGTGAACGGCCACCCGTCGAACCCGGCACGCGGTTTCCAGATCGTGACCGCGTTCGGTCTGCTCGCTGACGTGGGACAACGGCTACCCGGTGTTCCTGGCTGAGATGACCCTGTTGACCGCGCTGGCGTACCGCTGGCGTGTCCGCCATGGTTGCTAAGCACCCTGGCACGCAAGGATTCGAAGAAGATGGCGATGATTGGTACCGGCTCTCAGTCTGAGTTCCAGGCGCTGGGTATGCGCGCGTGCTCGGCATTGAGGACCCGTCCGTCTATGACGTTGATCCGCACGCGATGGAGAAGTTCCGCCGCAACCTGGAGCCGCTGGGCTCCGCATCCACCTGGCTAAGGACGTGACGAGGCTGTTGAGGGTGCCGACATTATTACCACCCGCACCGCCGATAAGCAGCAGGGCGAAGGTTCTGCTGGGACCGCAGGTGAAGCCCGGCGTGCACCTGAACGCCATTGGGTGGCGACTGCCCCGGCAAGACTGAGCTGGAAAGCGAAATTTCCGGACCGTTCCACCGTGTTTGTTGAGTTCCCGCCGCAGACCCGCATTGAGGGCGAGATTCAGCAGAAGGACCCGACTTCTCGTGGTGGAGTTCTGGAAGGTTCTGACCGGTGAGGAGCCGGCCGCGTGTCGGATCAGCAGATTACCCTGTTTGATTCGGTGGGCTTCGCGATTGCTGACTTCGGGTCTGCGTCAGCGCCCGTGCGGCTACGCAGGACACCGACCTGCAGCAGTTCATTGACCTGGTTGTTAGCCCGGATGATCCGAAGGATCTGTACTGCTGGTGAACGTTAACGTTCCGGTGGTTACAGCGGCTAAGCAGCCTGACGCTGAGTGGCTCTTGAGCTGGCGAGCCTGTAGGTGCGCTGGCATGGGCTGCGAGGCTGAGAGGAATAGTGAGGGCCGGGAGTGTGACACCCCGGCTCCTTCTTGTGCGATTTTCTTATGCACGGATTTTCTATGGGCAACTTGTGGGCATTCTGCGGCTGGTTCGCCCGTTCTGCCTTTCAGGTGGATGCGGCTACTGGTGGGTGGCGATAATCTCGCGCGCCTTAGCTATCTTCGCGTCACGATAGGCCTTCAAATCATTCAGCAACGCCTGATTCTTCTCAATCAAAGGCCCCTGATAGGACGCCTCAAGATCACCCAGACGCTGGAGCCAACCTCACTTCTCACCACATTGAGCTTCAATGGTTGCCAGGCGGATAACCTCCTCCAACACTTTGGGATCATCAGCATTCAGATTGGCCGTTTCTTTGCTCGTCCATTCACCGTCCCCGGTGCGAGGCGTCAACCCTTCCTGACGCTGGCAGTCCCACCAATCTGAGCGGGCTTTCTTCCATTCAGGGTCAGCCTGCGCACGCTGGTACGCTTCGCCACTGATACGACCGACGGGGCTGTACTTTTTCTCATCAGCCTCATCAAAATAGAGCATATCCAGTTCTTCCCGATGCTCTTCGCGGCAGCTGGCCCTGACGTCTTCAGGGATGCTCTCATAAATCCTTTCCTGCTCTTCTCTGACTTTGCTGGACGTAAAATGATTCGCCGCATGCTTCACGTTCCAGGAGCCGTACTGGGAGGCGTTGCCAGAAACCAAGCCGTTTTCTAGAATTTCAAAATCGTATCCCTTTTTCGCATAGCACTCTTTAAGAATCAACAAATACGCCCTATATGTTATATCTAGGGCCTGGTCACCATGATCGTATTCATCGAGCGGAAGAGTAATGATAGATTTTTCAAAAATCCAGCTGGGCTTTTGAGGCTAGTATCTTTTAGGCGCAGCGGCAAGAACTTAGCTAAAGCAAAAGCAGGCGAACAGAGCAGCAGATTTCTTCATTGTTACCGACTCCTTTCAGGGGAATGACGTCGCGGTCATTCATATGCACAACCCGCAACCATTGGCGAGCCGAAGCCAGGAAATCCATCGCATACCCTAAAACCGAAATTGAGAGTGCGATTCTCACATCTCCTGTGATTTGCGTTAACACTAACACGCCTAGGTAATTCCATGCGTGGTTTAAGCCACCCCAACCCCCAACAAAAAGGTTCCGACGCGCACACAACGCATCGGAACCTTTAAACACCTCATAAACAGCCGCCAGGCTACGACGGAATCTGACCAAACACATGGCGGCGAACCCACGCATGCATCGCAATACCCGCAGCCGTCGCCGCATTCATCGAACGCGTCGACCCAAACTGCTCAATCGACAACGTATCCCTAGCCGCTGCATGCAACTCCTCCGACAAGCCCGGGCCCTCCTGACCAAAAACCAGCACACACTTCTTCGGCAGGTCATACGTCTCCAGGGGCACCGAATCCGGAAAAATATCAATACCAATAATCTCCAGACCCTCAGCCTGCGCCCACGCCACAAAATCCTCAATCGTCGGATGATGACGCACATGCTGATAACGATCCGTCACCATCGCACCACGACGATTCCAGCGGCGACGCCCAATAATATGGACCTCCTTCGCCAACATCGCATTCGCAGTACGCACCACCGTGCCAATATTCAGGTCATGCTGCCAATTCTCAATCGCCACATGAAAATCATGGCGGCGCGTATCCAGGTCAGCAATAATTGCGTCCATCGACCAGTAACGGTACTTATCCACCACGTTACGGCGGTCGCCCTCACGCAGCAGCTCCTCATCCCAATGGTCACCCTCGGGCCACGGGCCCTCCCACGGGCCCACACCCACCTCAAAACGGGCAGTACCCTGCTCAGTACCCTCAACAGCCTCAGCTACAGCCGCCTCCGCAGGCACAGCCTCAGCAGGTACAGCCTCAGCCGCCTCACGATTCTCAACCATCACAACCACCTTCACGCCAACAACCAGCGCCACTCCGGCGCCCACAGAGCCATCTTACAGACAAAAACCCGCACCACCAGCCACACACAGTAGCCAGCGGCACGGGTTCACCCGCCGCAACGGGAACGTCTTAAAAATTCACGAGATCCTAGTCCAAGCCAGTAGAGACTAGTCCAGGCCCAGCTCATCCTTCGAGTACGCGTACAGGCACGGGACGCCCGCAACCTCTTCCACATGCTCCTTAGCGCCGGTCGCACGGTCAACAATCACAGCAACCGCCACAACCTCAGCGCCAGCCTTACGCAGCGCCTCAACAGCAGTCAGCGCAGAACCACCGGTAGTGGAGGTGTCCTCCACGGCAACCACGCGGCGACCCTCAACGCTCGGGCCCTCCACCTGACGGCCCATGCCGTAAGACTTCTGAGCCTTACGCACCACAAACGCGTCAATCGCACGGTCCTGATCGCCAGCGGCACGCATAATCGCGGTACCCACCGGGTCAGCACCCATGGTCAGGCCGCCAGCAGCCTCAAACTCGATGCCGTTCTTATCCAGCAGGTCCAGCATGACCTGACCGACCAGGCGAGAAGCCTCGTGGTGCAGGGTGATGCGGCGCAGGTCAACGTAGTAGTCGGCTTCCTTGCCGGAGGCGAGGACCACGTGCCCGCGCACCACAGCCAGCTCCATAATCAGCTGGCGCAGGCGTTCACGGGCTTCTTCAATGGGGAGGTTTTCAGAAAGCTTAGTCATAGTTCAAGTGTAGCGGCTCACGTGCAGGCGGCGCAGGCTATTCCCTGTGCTATTCCAGCGCTAGGCTATTCCACCACGCGACCCACCGACGGCGGCAACGCAGCACGCAGCTTCGTCAGCATCTCCTCATACTCGGCGGTCGGGTCGGAATCAGCCACGATAGCGCCACCCGCGGCAAGAGTCACCGTGCCCTCATCGTGCGCCACGAGCGTGCGAATCACAATCGACAGGTTCGCCGAACCATCCGCCGACACAAAACCCAGAGCACCCGAATACACGCCGCGAGCACGACCCTCCAGACCCTCAATAATCTGCATGGTCGAAGGCTTCGGGGCACCCGTCATCGAACCACCCGGGAAGCACGCCCGCGCGGCAGCCACCGCGGAAATTCCCTCACGCAGACGCGAACTGACCGTAGACACCAGCTGATGCACCGTCGAATAGCTCTCCACACCCATAAGCACGGGCACGCGCACGGACGCCGGGTCAGACACTGTGGATAGGTCATTACGCAGCAAATCCACGATCATGAGGTTCTCGGCGCGGGTCTTCTCATCGGTACGCAACCATACCGCAGCGGCGGCATCTTCTTCCGGGGTGGCGCCGCGAGCAATCGTGCCCTTAATCGGCTTCGTCTGCGCGTTACGCTGCTCATCCACACTCAAAAACACTCCGGCGAAGAAGAAAGCACCGAAAAATCACCGCACCGCAAATACGCCGCATACGGTGCCGAATTGTGGGCGCGCTGGCGGCGGTACAGCTCAAAGAAAAGCTCCAGGCTCGGATTGGGGATGCGCGCATTCGTCTGCGCGGTCAGGCACACCTCGTAGCTATTGCCCTCGTAGATTTCGTGCTGACTAGCGCGAACGGCGTCCATGTAGGCTTCCGCGGCAGGTGCCGGGAAGAGCAGGGGCTCGGCGAGCTCAGGGGCATTGTCAGGGGTGTTGAGGGGAGTATTTTCGGAGGCGCACTCCCCGCCGCATTCAGCACCGGAGCCAGCGCCGCACTCAGCAGCCGCTCCGCCGCCTCACACCACGACTCATCGCCCACCAGCCAGCTACGCGCCGCAACCCCCGGGCGGGCATGCTCATGCACCAGGTAGCGGACCGCCGGCAACCACAGAGAATCCGGGGTCGGCGCCTCATGCGCCGGCAGGTAGCCGGGCACCGGGTGGCCGTGCTCCATGCCCATGGCGGCACGCGCCTCATAGCCGAAATAGCCCACGTAACCGCCACACAAACCCGCGGGCAGGCCGGTTGCCACCGCGGCATCCGGGTGCACGCGCGGTGCGCAGGCGAGCGCCGCCTCCAGCTGGGCGAAGGGTCTTCCCCTGCCAGACTCAGCCGCCGCACGCGCCGAATCCACGCGCAAGGGCGACAGCTGCGCCGGAACCACACCCACATACGAGGCAACCGACATAGGCGACTCCTCACGCGCCGAATCCAGCCAGAAGGAATACTCAGCGCCACCGCTCAGCAGCGGGTACGCCTCCGCAGTTCACCGCGAAAGGAAGCGGGCGCACGACAAGCTCCCGCGTCTGCGCATCCCACGGGATGCTCTGCAGAATACTCGGCAGGGCATGAGGGGACGCAGAAGCGGGAGCGTTCGGGGTAGAAAAAATACGGTCCGCGGAAGTTTCAGTCACGGACTCCATTGTATGGCGTACAGGCGAACTGGCGGTTTAGTGAACGACTGCGGGTGCTTCGCCGTTTTCGCTGGTCATCGGCAGACCGGCAGCGAAACCATGCGCTGGTGCCGCCCGCACTGTTGTGTGCGGCGTAGCCGTGTTCGCGCAGGAAGGTTGCCGCGCGGTTCGAACGGCCGCCACCGTGACAGATGACGTAGAAGTCCTCGCCGGGTGCGGGCAGTTCTTCCAGACGCTCAGCGATGGTGCCGAGGGTGATGTGCTTGGCGCCGGTGGCGTGGCCGCCCTCCCACTCGTAGTCTTCACGCACGTCGATGATGGTTGCGCCGGCAGGAACGTCGCGGGGGTCAACCTGGGGTACAGCAGTCATGGGGTTCTCCTTTGAATTGAATGAGGACGGGCCGGTCGGCACGGTGGGGTGCCGGGTGGGCATAGTCGTGGTTCCACTCTAGCGCGTTGGGGGTGTGTGGCGCATCTAGCCCGGTATTTGGGGGTTTGTGAGATTCGAAATGATGCATACGAAAAAATCGAAATGGTTTTTCATGCACTGATTGATAGTTCAATCTTTGAAATACAGGCACACACCATGTATACATATGCACCTATAAGGGTATAGACTTAAACACATATTGCCCGGGTCACATAGAACCCCGGGCTTGCACAGAAAAGAATTACCACCATGTCTCACACCATCACAGGTGCCGAACCCAAGGACACCAAGACCTTCTTCGGCCACCCGCGCATGCTCGCGAACCTGTTCACCGTAGAAATGTGGGAGCGCTTCTCCTTCTACGGTATGCAGGGCATCATGATTTACTACCTGTACTACACCGCCAACAAGGGCGGCCTGGGCCTCGACAAGGACCTCGCCACCGGCGTTATCGGTGCGTACGGTGCAGTCGTGTACCTCATGGCAATCCTCGGCGGTATCCTCGGTGACCGCATCCTCGGCCCCGAGCGTACCCTCTTCTACTCCGCCATCGGCATTATGGCGGGTCACGTCTCCCTCTCCCTCATCCCCGGCGTCCCCGGCGTGGTGATTGGTCTGCTGCTGGTCGCTATCGGCTCCGGCGGTCTGAAGAGTAACGCATCCGTGCTGGTCGGTTCGCTCTACAGCGACAACGACTCACGCCGCGACGCAGGCTTCACCATCTTCTACATCGGTGTGAACACCGGTGCACTGCTCGGCCCGATCCTGACCGGTTGGGGCTGGCAGACCGGCGGCTTCCACCCTCGGCTTCGGCCTTGCCGCAATCGGTATGGCTGCCGGCCTGATTCAGTACTCGCTGACCCGCAAGAACCTGCCCGCCTCTGTGCACCACGTGGGTACCCCCTTCACCGGCGCCCAGAAGCGTAACTTCTTCCTGGCACTGGTCGGTATCGTCGTCGTTCTCGGCATCCTGCTGGCGACCGGTCTGATGACCGCAGACAACCTCAAGAACTGGGTCATGGGCTTCATCTTCATCGGCGCTATCGCCCTGTTCGCTCAGCTGCTGAGCGCCAAGGACGTAACCTCCGATGAGCGTTCCCGCGTCACCGCGTTCATCCCCCCTGTGGATTGCAAACGCCGTGTTCTGGGCACTGTACCAGCAGCAGTTCACCGTCATGGCGGTGTACTCGGATGAGCGCCTCAACTGGAACATCCTGGGCATGGAGCTGAGCCCGAACCTGGTCAACTCCATCAACCCGATCTTCATCATCGTCTTCGGCATGATGTTCTCCGCCCTGCAGGACCAAGTGGGGTGACCGCCAGCCGGTCACCACCCTGAAGTTCTCCGCAGCGCTGATTATCATCGGCCTGGCGTTCTGGATCTTCCTCGCTCAAGCAGGCGTTCAGAGCGTGAACGTCGGCTGGATCGTGCTGATTCTGTTCGTCTGCACCATCGCTGAGCTGATTATTTCGCCGGTGGGTATTTCGCTGGCGACCAAGCTCGCACCGAAGGCGCACCGCGTGAACATGATGGCGCTGTACTTCACCTCCGTGGCAATGGGCACCGTGCTGTCCGGTTGGCTGGCTCCGTTCTACAGCATGGAGACTGAGGTTCCCTACTCACCTGGATGGGTATTATCACCATCGCGACCGGTATTCTGCTGTTCCTGGTGCACAAGCCGGTTCAGAAGATGATGCGCGGCGTGAAGTAACCGCAAAGTTGCTTGTCTGCACTGCTGACTCGCTGTTTTCAGGCGGCGTGAGCGTGTATAGGCGAGCGTATATTAGGCTAGGGGCCCCGAATCCTTGAATTACCAAGGGTTCGGGGCCTTTGCTGCACGCCCTGGTATCCGGAAGTGCCAGCAAGTTGAGGAGGTTCAGGAGGGGCGGCTTTAGGGGCGTTCGGGGCCTTTTCCTTAATGAGACAATCCGCGCGGATTTTTCTTATTAAGCGCCTTAATAAGAAAATCGAGGGCAATTGTCTCAATAAGCATCCCTTCTGTGACAGGCGGGTTGCCGCACGCGGAACTGTGACGATTTATGTCTCCGCATGAACGCGCGTGACGAAACACAGGGTCAAAAAGGGACGCATTAAGCCACGAACAGAAATCTACTAGACAGCCCTCAAGCACAGGTCTAAGGTGAATCCAGAACGAGCCGGAAAACCTTCCGGCACGACCCTTCAACCCTTAGCCGAGGAGAAAATCATGGCACTTTACCTGGTAGAACTGACCCCCGCACAGCCGTCCAAGGACGAAGCAACCGCACTCATCGAGACCGTCAACTCGTCCCTGACCAACGGCGCCGAGCTCATCGAAACCCAGGTCTCCGCAGACCACAAGATCGTCTTCGTCATCGTCGAATCCGAGAACACCGCATTCGGCCCCGACCTCGCCGCAGCAATCGGTGAGCGCGCAGCCGTCGCAGGCCCCGACGCAGTCCGCCTGGTCGGCGCAGAGCTCGAAGACATCAAGAAGCTCAAGAAGGACGCAGACTACCTGGTTGAGTGGGACATCCCCGCAGAGATTACTATGGAACAGTACCTGACCCGCAAGAAGGCAAACGCCCCCAAGTACGCTGAAGTACCCGAGGTTTCCTTCCTGCGCACCTACGTTCGCGAAGACACCGCAAAGTGCCTCTGCTTCTACGACGCACCCGACGAAGAAGCTGTTGTTCGCGCCCGTAAGGCCGTCAGCACCCCCATTGACCGACTGTTCAAGCTGCACGCATAGACGCGATGCTCCCCGCTTAGGAGAAACCCCATGTCCGAGTTCACTCTCGAACCCCTCTACGATTACCCCCAGCGCGAGCAGGTGCTCGCACTCGCCCGAACCCACGCAGATGCTGTTGACCGCGGCGAGCGTTCCCCCTTCGAAAACCTACGCGAAATCGCTAAGGACGGCCTGATTACCCTGGGCCGCGACGGCGGTTCCCTGGTCCCCCAGGTTTCGGTGGCTTTCGACCTTGCCACCGAGGACGCCTCCACGGCGTTCTCCCTGTGGGCTCACCGCTCGACCATTGCGTTCTTTGACGCTGTGGGCCGCGAGCTACCCGCCGGTCTGGCGGATGCGACCGTCAGCGGCACCACCGCCATGGCAGCGGCGTACAAGGAGGCTTCGGGCCTGGCACCGATCAAGGTGGAGGGTACCCTCGTTGAGGGCGGTCTGAAGCTGAACGGTTCCGTGTCGTGGGCGTCGAACCTGTACCCGGGCGGCGTGATTGTTCTTCCGGTGGCTGTGCAGAACGCCCCGGAGAGCCACCCGAACCGCTACATTGTGACGGTCCGCCAGGACGTCGAGGGCTTGAGCATTGACTACCACCGCAACCTGCTGGCGCTCAACGGCACCGAGTCCGGCACCCTGAAGTTCGAGGACGTTTTCGTTCCGAGCGAGGATGTTCTCAGCGACAACATTGAGGCGTTCCTGCACGATGTGACCGCGCCGTTCCTACTGGTTCAGTCGTCGTTCTGCCTGGGTCTTGCTGCTGGTGCTCTACAGGAGGCTGCTAAGCACCTGGACGTCTCGCAGGGCGTGTTCCGCCCTGAGTTCCCGCTGATTCTGGCGGAGTACCAGAGCCTGCGTGAGGAACTGGTTCGCCTGGCGTCTGAGCCGGCGCGTGCTGAGCGTCGTGACCTGCTGAGCCTGCGTCTGGGTGTGTCTCACTTTGCGACCATTGCTACTCACTTTGAGCTGCAGGTTGTTGGAGGCGCCGGTTACGTGGCTGATTCCCCGACTGCTCGTCGCCTGCGTGAGGCGTCGTTCCTGCCGGTTCAGTCGCCGACCGAGGGTCACCTGCGTTATGAGCTGGCGCGTTACGATCACCTGGATAACCTGCGTGACGCTCTCTAAACCATTGAACTGCGTGTAGCGAGTGTTTTTTATTCGCTCTTTGCATCAATACCCCGTATATGCCTTGAACCGCATATACGGGGTATGAATGCATTCTGGGCTATATATTAGGGGTTTGGGGCTCATCATAAGAGAATATATGCCCCGTTCAACGTATCCCTGCTCATATTTACACCCGTTTAGCCGAGACCTAAACCCATATGCGCGTAGAATTATGTGGAATTTTATACACCACCACATTCACCTCAGGAGCTCCCTTTGAGCATCTCTAAGCTTCTCGGCTTCGACTGGTCGATCCACGGCGACGGCCGCAGCATCAAGCCCGGTTCCTTTGTTGCCCCGAACGAGCGCCTCGCATGGCCGATTACCATCGGCATCGGCGCGCAGCACGTGGTCGCAATGTTCGGCGCGACCTTCCTCGTGCCGATTATTACCGGCTTCCCCCCGGCAACCACCCTGTTCTTCTCGGGTCTCGGCACGGTTCTGTTCCTGCTGATTACCCGCGGACGCGTCCCCTCCTACCTGGGCTCCTCCTTCGCGTTCATTGCGCCCCTGGCGGCTGCCATGAACTCACACGGCCCCGCTGGTGCCCTCGGCGGTATCGTCATGGCGGGTGTGGCGCTGTTCCTGGTCGGTCTGATTGTTCAGTTCGCTGGCACCGGCTGGCTGACCAAGCTCATGCCCCCGGTCGTAACCGGTTCGATTGTGGCGCTGATTGGCTTCAACCTGGCGAAGAGCGCTAGGACAACTTCATGGTGGCACCGGTGACCGCGCTGGTGACCCCTGTGCTCCATCATCCTGATTTCGGTACTGTTCAAGGGCATCATTGGTCGCCCTGTCCATCCTGCTGGGTGTGGGTATCGGCTACATCACCGCTGTGATTCGGGGCGAGGTGAAATTCGACAAGATTCACAAAACTGTCGAAGCTCAGGGCTTCATTGGCCTGCCGCAGTTCCAGACCCCCGAGTTCCACTGGGAGCTCGCCGGCCTGTTTATCCCCGTGATTCTGGTGCTCGTGGCTGAGAACATCGGTCACGTGAAGTCGGTGGCTCAGATGAGCGGCGAAAACCTGGACGACTACTCCGGCCGCGCCCTCATGGCGGACGGCCTGGCAACCACCATCGCAGGCATGGGTGGCGGTTCGGGTACCACCACCTACGCTGAGAACATCGGCGTGATGGCTGCGACCAAGGTGTACTCCACCGCGGCGTACTGGGTGGCGGCTATCTTCGCGATTGTCCTGTCTCTCTTCCCGGGCTTCGGCGCGGCTATTGCATCCGTTCCCGCGGGTGTTCTGGGCGGTGCCGCAACCGTACTGTACGGCATGATTGGTATGCTCGGCGTTCGTATTTGGAGCGAGAACCGCGTGAACTTCTCGAACCAGATCAACCTGACCACCGCCGCTGTGGCGCTGATCGTGGGTATCGCGGACTACACCTGGACCTTCGATGGGATGACCTTCGCCGGTATTGCTCTGGGTACCGCTGCGACCCTGATTATCTTCCACCTGATGACCTTCATTGCGAAGTACACGAAGGCTGCTGGCGACCCGCTGGAGCCCTTCGACCCTGAGAAGAGCACTGAGGGACACTAGGTTTTAGCTCCTCACGCTTACGCCCGTTGGGAATAGTGCTCCTGAGGCGTAGGCTGTGGAAAAGCGGCCCGGATGGATTGGTTTCCATCCGGGCCGCTTTTGCATGTTAGCCCGATATTCGGTTAGGTCAGGCGGTATGTCGTATTGCGGTTACCTCTACCACCTTCACGCACGATCACGCCCTCTTGAAGGAGCTTCGTGAGGACGTACCGGACCTGCGGTTTCTGCAGCTCAGCAAAAGGCTCAGGAAGAGCACCCATGATGTCCTCGATACCGGCGGGGTGGCGTAGCGAGCGCAGGGCGAGGAGCACCGCCTCCTGACGGTTACTAGGAACCGTAGGTGACGATTGGCGCGGGTCTACTTCCGACTTCTGCTGCGGTGAACCAACATCGGCGATACGAGCACCAGCCAGAGGCTCCCTGCTGATAATCGCGGTAAAACGAATGACCCCATCAACGAATTGGATGGGTTTCAGCCCCTGCCTGACGCACCGCCTCCTGTGCAGTGTAGATACCACTGCCCTCACCCTCGATGACTCGGTATCCGTCGTCGGGGGTTGTTACATGCGTGCAGACGTCATACAGGCGGTCATTCACGCGGGAGCGTTCGCCGTACTCTTGCAGACGCTGGAGAGTGATTCCGTATAGACCGCCGGGGTTCTCTACAGAGATTCGGTCAGGGAAAATTCTGACGCGCACCTCTTCGGTATCTGCTTTGGGGTTGAGGCTGCGGTGTACGAGGGCATCTCGACAGAATCTCGCGAAGGGCAATATCGGGTACTTCCTGCCCGTTGATGAGGTGCCCGTTAGACAGCTCTGACAACCGGGTGTGCCAGGTTCCGTTTGACCCATGCCAGAGTCTCTTCGAGCATGGCGGGGATGGGGCCGTCCGCCTCGAATTTGTCGAGGTTGCGGGCTTTACCGCTTGGGTCGATGACGACTCCGGTAACTTTGAGCGAGGGCCTGAACTCTTGGGGGTAAGAACCCAAGGCGTACAAGCCCGCAAGGGAAAGATTATCGGTTCCGAGGGCAATAATTCTCTTGCGGCGGAGGACTTCTTCATCGGAACTTCCGGCGAGGCGGCGTGATTTAGCGCGGACGTCTCGCAGATAAGCAGTTTTGAGGCCTTCGTCTAGGTCAGCCAGGGAGGTGTATTCTACCGGCTCCTCATCGAATCCGGTGCGTGTCCGCTGAGCCACCATCAGGTCGGTTTCGTGGCGGCTCATTTCGTGGTCACCGTCGCCAGAACGCACGTACGCTTTACCGCCAATGTAGGCGGGGCGTTCGTAGGGAGGCAGCGGAGGGACTGCGGCAACAAAGATTTTGGCGTCTTCGTAGAGGATGGTGCCGGATTCCATGGTGTTCGGCGGCTTGAGGCCCCTGCGGAGCTTGTTGCCGAGGGTTTTTTCTAGGTCTGCAGGGTCGTATACGCCTACAGGTGCAAAGTCATTATTCTCGTCGAGGCCGCAGATAATGATTCCGCCCGTGGAACTATTGGAGAAGCTACTCAGGGTTGCGTCTAGGCTTCCCGGGTAGCCTCCGTGGGCTTTTTTAACCTCAATAAACTGCGTATCGCTACCGTGGGTGCGCAGTAGTTTGATGGTTTCAGCAAGCCATCTCGGGGGTCCATTCCACGTTGTTCATACAAAAATTTTAGTCTAGACACAAATCAGACACAAAATTTGAGTCTAGACATAAAATTTTTATGTCTAGACTCAAATTTTTTATGTGTAGACATAAAAGTTTATGTCTAAGTTATGTCTACGTTATGTCTGCAGAGGCTCACCCAGCTGCCAGCGCTGGATGGCTCGTGCTGGATAGCTAGTGCTAGGCGGTTAGGACCGTTCGGCGAGCATCGCCTCAATCGTCTGCGCTACACCGTCCTCATCGAAGGGTGGGCAGGTACGCCCCACCTTCGCAATGAGCGCCGGCTGACCCGACGCCATGGCGAAGCCCTCCCCGCCCAGCAAAGCATCTCAGCGTCATTCGGCATGTCACCAAACGCCATCACCTCGTGCGCCCTCAATGCCATGGCGTGCCGCGAACTTCTCCAGAATCCGCCCCTTATTCACGGTCTTAGAGCCCATCTCGATGAGCGGCTCACCGACCACGCCTCGGGTCACCGACACCAGCGAACCCACCGCCTGATGCACGCGTGCCTGCAGAATATCCGGGTCCATGCCGGGCACACGAATCAGGTACTTAATGACCGGGGTTGAACCAATACGTTCGAGCGCCTCGGCGATTTTCGCCTCCACCACGCGGGCGCCCTCAAGCACCTCACCGCCCTCGTGCGGGCCCTGAATGTAGACGGTATCCACGGTTTCGAGGGTGTAGGTGGCGTCGGGGAACATGGGCTCCAGCAGCTCGTGAGTACGGGCAATCACCGCAGGGTCAGCGCCGTTGACTTCTTCCACCTCGTTCGCGCCCAGGTGGTACACCACGGCACCGTTGGAACAGATGGCGTAGGAGTCGAAGTCGGTCTGCTCGCGCAGGGGCGTGAGCCAGCGGCTCGGGCGACCGGTGACGAAGACGATGTCAATCCCGGCGGCGCGGGCAGCCTCAAGGGCGCGCAGGGTCCGCGGACGGAACCGGAAATCGTGCCCGATGAGGGTGCCGTCCAGGTCGCTGGCGATGAGTTTAATCATGCAGTGTTTGCCTTCAGTGGTGGGGTGTATCGGTGCTGGGCAGGGTGCAGGGCTGGTTAGGGCGCGGGGCTCGTTAGACTGTGCCAGCGAGCCGGTGTGCCGCTATGCCGCCGGTTCCGCGTAGGTGACGGTCAGGAACGCGCGACCCAGACCGTGGCCGAGCAGGTTAAAGTTCACGACGGCGGGGCTGGCGTTCTCGTCAATATCGAGCTTTCTCCACGTCCACGGCGGTGACGCAGAAGATGTAGCGGTGCGGGCCGTGACCAGCCGGAGGGGCAGCACCCAGGAAGCCCGCCACACCGGCGTCGTTGCGGTGCGTCAGAGCGCCGGCGGGTGCATCCGCGCCAGTGTCAATGCTGGTCACGTTGGCGGGAATGTTGGAGACAGTCCAGTGCCAGAAGCCGCTGGGGACCGGCGCATCCGGGTCGAAGCAGGTCAGCACGAAGGACTTGGTGCCCTCGGGGAAGCCGCTCCAGGACAGCTGCGGGGAGCGGTCCTGACCGCCCGCCACGCCGAAGAGGGCGGAGCGCATCCATTCGGGGCGGTGCCGCCGTCCTGAATGTCGGTGGAGGTCAGGGTGAATTCGGGCAGGTCGGGCAGGCCCGCGTAGGGTTCGCGGGGCAGGGGTGCGGTGCCGATGTTGGTCATGATGTTCCTCAATGGTGGGGTTCGGGTGGATATGGCGACGCCGGCGGACAGAGTGAGCTATCCGCCGGCGAGGCGTAGATTATTTAGCCGTTGAGTACGGCGTCGAGTTCCTCGCGGGTGGGCGGGTTAGCGCCCGCGCGGGAGACGGTGATGCCGGCTGCGGTTGCGGAGAAACGCAGCAGGTCGGTGATGTCTTCGGCGGTCAGTACGGCGACCTTGGCGCGCGCCTCAGCACCGGCGATACCGCGGTCTAGCAGGCCCGCAACGAGTGCCGCCATGAGGGAGTCGCCGGCACCAACAGTGTCCGCAACCTCAACGCGGTGTGCGGGCTGGCTGATGCCCTCGGGGTACTTCTTGGTGAAGGCGATGGGGCCGTCCTCGCCACGGGTGATGACCATCAGCTCGGCGCCGAGGTCAAGCCACGCGCGTGCGGTGTCGTCGAGGGAGCGGTCGGGGTAGAGCCACTGCAGGTCCTCGTCGGATGCCTTCACGACGGTGGAGAGGGACACGAACTTTTCAGCCCATGCGCGGCCCTCGTCAACGTTGTGGATGAGGGTGGGGCGGCAGTTCGGGTCGTAGCTGAGCAGGGCGCTGTCGCGGGCGGCTTCGAAGGCTGCCGCAACCACGTGCGCGCCGGGTTCGAGCATGGCGGCGATGGAGCCGGTGTGCACTGCGTCGGAGCTGCGTGCCAGTTCGGTGAGCTTCTCAGCGACGGAGTCGAGGGACCAGGTGATGTCGAATTCGTACTCTGCCGCGCCGTCGGCACCGATGGTTGCCTGGGCGACGGAGGTGCGCTCAGCACTGTGTTCGAAGGGCAGGGTCACCTGGGATGCTTCCAGGTGTGCGTCAATGCTCTTGCCGTAGGCGTCGGGGCCGTAGTGGCCGACGAAGTTGGTGGGGTGGCCGAGGCGGCGTGCGCCGACGGCTACGTTCATGGGCGATCCGCCGGGGTAGGCGCGGGTTTCTCCGTCGTGCTGGTGGACGACGTCTACGAGTGCTTCACCGATTACAGTCAACATGGTTTCAATTTTACCTCATGTTTTCCGGGTCATGTCGTGGGGTGTGTTTTTGTGGGTATTTGAAGTGGTTTTACTTTTCCTTTTGAGGGCTTGTGTTGGCTTGCCGGGCGGGTGCAGGAACTGACTTTTACCTCTTCTGACTTTTAGCCCCAATATCACTAATTTTGAGGCTCTAGAGGGGTTCGCACGGGTTAGACTTAAACCGACGCCGGGTCTTTAACGCCCGGCACGGTATTGACGCGACAGCACCGTCGCGCCTACCCTCCAACGACGAAGTTAGGAAGAAGGTCATACGTGACGACTGCAACCGCTACCTGGGTTAACCGTGAGGCTACCGCAGAGGAGCTGATCCCCCTCATCGGTAAGCTGCACCGCGAGAACGGTGTGGTGCTGAGCATTCACGGCCGTAGCCTGGTCAACAAGTCTGTCATTGAGCTGCTGAAGCTGCACGATTTTGTATCTCACATTGATGGTGCACCTCTGAACCCCGCACACACCCTGGAGCTGGTTCGCGCTCTGGCTGAGCTGAACCTGGGTGCATGCTCGATTAACATTGCTGCTCTGCACAAGGCTCACCGTGAGGCTGGCTCCCCCGAGCTGTCCATGTGGCTGCCCGAGCAGCTGGGTTCCTCCGTGAACCACCAGGGCGACCAGCCCAAGGAGCAGGACGTTGTGCTGTACGGCTTCGGTCGTATTGGTCGCCTGCTGGCTCGTATTCTGCTGGAGCGTTCCTCCTCGCCGCTGGGTTCTGGCCTGAACCTGCGCGCTGTTGTGGTTCGTAAGAATGGTGACAAGGACCTGGTCAAGCGTGCATCCCTGCTGGAGCGCGACTCGGTTCACGGCCCCTTCAAGGGCGTTATTGAGGTAGACGAAGAGAACAGCACCATCATCGCTAACGGTGTTCCGGTTCGCTTCATTTACTCCTCTGACCCGACCACCGTTGACTACACCGAGTACGGCATCAACGACGCTCTGCTGGTGGACAACACCGGCCGCTGGCGTGACGTTCCGGGCCTTGAGCAGCACCTGAACCGCCCCGGCATTTCTCGTGTTCTGCTGACCGCTCCCGGTAAGGGCGATATGAAGAACATCGTGTTCGGCGTGAACGACAACGTCATCACCGCTGAGGACAAGATTGTTTCCGCAGCATCCTGCACCACCAACGCGATTACTCCGGCGCTGAAGGTTCTGGATGACGCATACGGTGTTGAGCGCGGCCACGTTGAGACCGTTCACGCATTCACCAACGATCAGAACCTGATCGACAACTTCCACAAGGGTGACCGCCGCGGTCGCTCCGCTGTGCTGAACATGGTCATCACCGAGACCGGTGCAGCAAAGGCTGTTTCTAAGGCTCTGCCGCAGCTGGAAGGCAAGCTGACCGGTAACGCTATCCGCGTTCCCACCCCGGACGTTTCCATGGCGATCCTGAACGTGAAGCTGACCAAGCCCGCAGGTTCCGCTGAGGAACTGAACGAGCTGTTCCGCCGCGAGTCCATTGACGGCGAGCTGCGCCGCCAGGTGGGCTACTCGGATTCCCCCCGAGGCTGTTTCCACCGACTTCGTGGGTTCCCGCACCGCAGGTGTTGTGGACTCGCTGGCTACCGTGGTGACCGATGACTCCGCAATTGTCTACGTCTGGTACGACAACGAGTTCGGTTACTCCTGCCAGGTGATTCGCGTTCTGGAGCGTATGGGCGGCTACGACGTCCCCTCCTACCCTGCTAAGTAAGCTACCCCAGCTCATCTAGCACACATATAACAAACCCACCGGTACATATAGCCAATTGGTTATATTGCCGGTGGGTTTGTTTATGAGGTTATATACGCAAATAAGCGGTGCCGCACAGAGGCTCCGAAGAACTACGTGAGCGGTAAATTACGCCTTACGGCGGTACACCACACCCTGATGCGCCCGTAGCATGAAGCTCGAGGGCACCGGGCGGTTTGCCGCATCCACCTCAGACATGCTTATGAAGGCATGCAGGCTTAAAACCCTTACGCCTGACCGAAGACCTCGTTGAGGTGGGCAGTATAGTCAGCGAGATACTGTTCGACCTGCGGATTTTTAATCACGTCATAGCAAATAAAGGTGGGCAACTGGGTAGTACCCATGAACTCATGGGCCTTATGAAAGTGCATATAGAGGGCATCTACCCCGAGTCCCTCAAAGAAGTCGCCCTCCCGGGTAAAAGCTTCGCGAGGCGCGTTCCACGTCAGCGACAGCATATGCCGACGACCCTGAAGAAGACCGCCCGTGCCGTATCCTTCAGTGGGGCTGACCCTGTGGCGACCATCATTAGCGTACAGGGTACCCGCGCCCGCGGTAAACACCTCGTCCATATATTTTTTCACGGTCCACGGCTCGTGCATCCACCAACCGGGCATCTGCCAGATGACCGCATCCATCCACTGGAATTTTTCTACTTCCTGGTGAATATCGTACCCGTCGTCAATCACAGTTTCTCGCACATGATGACCGAGCGCCGATAACGTATCACGGGCTACTTGATGCAGGGTGTGGTTCAGGCGACCCGCCGAGTGGGCGAATGCTTTACCGCCGTCAATCAAAAGAATATTCACTGTAGTTCACTCCTTAAACTCAACACCGCGAGAACGGTTGGCTATATTCCAGCCGCTTGTTTCATAGTACAGGGCTACTACGCTGTGAATCAGCCCTTAAAATTACCGCTTACGGTAAATTACGCCTTACGGCGGTACACCACACCCTGATGCGCCCGCAGCGTGAAGCTCGAAGGCACCGGGCGGTTTGCCGCATCCACCAGATGAGAGGGAACCGTCACGGTCACATCCTTCGAGCCGGTGTTCAGAGCAGCCCAACCACGAGTAAAGGCACGAGTCTGAGCGGTCTTCTGAGCGATAATACCGCCGACCGGATCTCCCAGGTCGTAGGAGAGCTCCGGGGCGTGCGGGATCTCGTCGTAGGCGTCGTGGTGGGTTGCACTGATGCCGGTGAAGGCACCTCCACCGAACACCCAGAAGCCCGCCAAACCGTAGAGGAAATTCTCATCCGTGCCGGTAATCGGAGCCTTACGGTCGCTGAGCGGGGTGCGCAGAATCGTCACCTTCTTCTGCGAGGCGGCGCTACGGCCACCCAAACCCGCAAAAGTAGCACCCAGGTTCACGTCGCCCGCCGAGCCGTTCGCAATCTCACGACCCTGCATCACGGCATACGGCGAAGACAGGTAGTCGTTCGGACCCCAGCCGAGCCACACCTCCTCAAAGCCGCCACCGTAGGCGCTGTGACGCTCCCACTTGCCGTAACGCAGACGAGACTCAGCAATATTGGGCACCAGAATCTTGCCGATTTTATTCAGCTCAACACCGGCGTACGCAACCAGAAAATCCAGGTGCTCACGGATCTTCGTCATGGACTCCACGCCCTGGATGGGCAGGTCCAGACCGTAGTAATCGTTCTCCACGTCGTTATCCGCCATGACCCCGTCGAAGGGTGAGTCGCGCATTTCGCGCACCACAGCGTCCACCCAGTGCCAACGATAGTCGGCGTTCCACACCTGCATCTGGAAGTGCTTGGGGTAGCCCTTCCACTCGATGCGGTCACCGTTGAGGCGGTGCGCGAAGAAATCCTTACCGGAGTTCGCCATAGACTGCGCCAGCGGGTAAGACACACCCGAAGAATAGATCGGGCCGGGCTCATAAGAGCGGGTGGAAGACAGGCACTTATACGCCAGCACCACCATTTGAGGTGCACGCTTCTTCAGGTAGCGTGCCGCGTCCAGTTCCCAGGGCTGCAGGATTGCGACAGAGTAGTTCTTGACCGCAAAATCGAGCTGCTGCTGGGTAATGGGCTTACCGCCGTAGCGGACCCAGGCACCAAACTTTGCCGGGTCCGCCCAAAGCGGGTGAGTTTATTCGCCATCGTACTCCGGGTCGAATTCGGGGGCGCGAGGGGGCAGCTTGCCCAGCTCGCGGTAGATCGTGTTGTAGCGGTCCATGACCAGTCGCAGCTGGAAGAAGCTGATGATACGGTCGTAGGCGTTCACACAGTAGCGTTCGTAGATGCTGGGCTCCTCCATGAGGGTGCGCAGCGCCGCCGCGAAGCCGTGAATATCGCCGGGGATGGTCAAGATACCGCAGTTACCGATTTCGTGGCCGTCGGGGGCGACCAGCACATCATCGATGAGCTGGGACATACCGCCCACGTCGGTGCTGACCAGCGGGATGGACGCTGCCATCGCCTCGAGCGCCACAATCGGCTGGCCCTCATTGTAGCTGGGCATGAGCAGCAGGTCGAAGCGGTCGAGCATCGCACGCACGTTCACGGTGCCGTGGAAGGTGATGTACTCGCCCATGTTGAGCTCTTCGATGGTGCGCAGGCACAGCTCGTAGTACTCGGGCAGGTGGTCCTTGGGGCCGAGCACGTCCAGGTGGAAGTTCACCAGACCCTGATCGCGCAGCACCGCGAGGGAGCGAATCAGGTCGGTCAGGCCCTTAATGGGCACCACGCGGGCAATGAACACGAAGCGCCACACGTGGCCCCGACCCTCAGCGAGGATGCGGGCACGCGCCGCCTGGCGGGCGTAGTAGGCTTCCGCCACGGACTCGATGAGCATACCGTTAGGCAAAATGATTGCGCGGTCCTTCTCGCCCTCGTTCATCTGGTCGATGGGCGCGCCAATACCGCGTGCCTCTTCCAGAGCCTTGGGGTACAGGTAGGTTGCCATGTCAGCGCTGGGGTAGCAGAAGCGGCCCATTTCGACGAACCAGACGGACCAGGCACGCTCGTCGAGAGTGACCGGGCCCAGGCCGGGGTGCTCACGCTCTTCGTTGAGGAAGGCGTAGTCGGTGGTGACGGGCTTCGCCATGTTGCGTTCGAGCTTGGTGTTCACGGTATCGCGAATGTAGAGGTTGTGCTCGGTCAGCAGGAAGCTGGTGCCGTGGTCACGTGCGGCCGCGGCGGCGATGAGTGCCGCGTAGCCGGTGGTGTGGGCGTGGTAGACGCGGGCGTGCGGCATCCGCTCGTGCAGGATCGCGAAGAGGATGGAGACGAAGTCGCGTACCTTCCAGAAGAGCTCACCGAAGGGCACCTCGGAGAAGAAGCCCAGACCCGCAATCGCCTGCATGAACTCACGGGTTCCGAAGAGACCGAAGAGGTTGTAGCTGCGGGTTGCGGGGTTGATGCCCTCGTCGTAGAGCTTCCAGAGGGGGTTCACGTCGCCGGCGATGAGGGCGCTGAATCCGTCCATGAGGCGCTGGGTGAGCGCCTGACGCTCCGCAAAGTTCATGCGCAGTGCGGAGGGGTCGCAGGCTTCCGCGAAGGCGTCGCGGTTGACTTCCAGGCTCAGGTACAGCACCTTGACCCACTTGACGTTCTCGGGCATGCCGTAGAGGTCTTCGTGGGGGGAGTTCTTATCCCAGGCGATGTGAATAATGCCGTAGGTCAGATCCGGGTTTTCGCAGACGATATCGTGCACCACCGCGGACACCCCACCCTTGAGGTAGGGGTAGGTGGATTCCATGATGATGGCGACGTCAACGTCCGGGTATTCGGGGTCGCTGTAGTGGGGGCCGGGAGCCGGAAGCTGCAGCGGCGCGTAGTGGTTTCGGTACATCTGTTCAGTCATTGTCGTATGTATCTTTCGCGGACCGTGCGGTTCTTACCAGGCGAGGGCTCGACGCCAGAAGAGGGAGTACTCGGGTGCAGCCCACGCCTGACGGTAGACGCGGTAGCATGCGAAGGCGAGCACTGTCTCGCCCACGATGATGGGCAGGTAGCCGGTCTCGTTGGGCAGGATCATGAAGGAGATGAAGAGCAGCACCAGGTGCGCTGCGGAGAGCAGCTGCACGGTGACGTACATGGTCATGTACTCGATCTGGTAAATCAGCAGTGCCACTGCAACGAAGAGGAACGCGACGACCAGGCCGGAGAGCGCCAGCGGGTAGGACTGCGGCAGGAAGATGAACATCAGGATGCCGGTGACAATAGCGCTGGCGATGTAAATCAGCAGGGAGTTACGGATAGCGTGGTTGGAGGTGCGCAGAGCCTTCGAGGACTCCTCCTGAACACCCCTTGTAGGGGCAGGCGGTCGAAGATGGTCCACAGGTGCTGGATGCTTGCGTTGACGCGGTCTGCCTCCACCACGAAGAAGTAGTTGTAGGCGATAACGCAGGGGATCAGGCTCAGGTAGATCGCCACGACGTTGATTTCACCGCCGGTGACCAGGAAGAGCATGTACTTATCAGCCCAGATGATGGAGCCGGTGAAGAAGCCGCGCAGGGCGTCGAGCGCAATGTCCTTGAGCGGGATGCGCGCGAAGTGCAGCAGGTGCACCAGGTCCTTACCGAGGCTCACAAGCAGGATGAGCGAACCAACCAGCGGCGGCAGGAACCAGATGACGGGATAGCAGTACAGGGCAAGAGTGTAGCCAAGCCACGCGATGAACCAGATGATGCGGTTCTTCGCGAGGTTCAGGATGACCAGCAGCTGCGCGAACGCAATGTTGAGAACGCCCAGGACGAAGAACGCACCGAATGCAGTCGGGGCTCCAGTGAAGAACGAGGGCGACCGGTACGGCGAAGAGCAGTACCAGCGGCATGGTCATGAAGAAGAGGTAGAGCCAGTTGCGGGTGAACGCGGTCAGGTCGGTAATGTCCTGGAACTGCGGCTCGGACATGCGTGCGCGTACGGCTCGTGCTTCGGCACGCTTGAGCTGGTGCTCAAGGGTTTCAGCGTGAATACGCAGGCCTTCGCGGGCGTCCGCAATCTTCTTGTGCTCCATCTGGATAGCACGGTACAGGGGCAGGCAGGCTGCCTGGCTGAGCCAAGGAACGGTAATGGACGCCGCCAGAATCACCTGGATCAGGGGGACACCATCGAGGTTGTACCGGTTAATGGTCGGGGTGACCATGGGGAAGACGGTGGTCAGCAGTGCGACCGGGAGACGTAAAGCAGAAAGTTAATGAGGAGGCGCCATGCGCTGGTTGCTTTTTCCTCGGTACCGTGGTTGGTAGACAATCTTGCAGACTTTCAGTCGATAATCGTAAAGATTAGGGGCAGTGTGTTTGAACAGCACCGTGTGACGCGCCAGGGGGGAAGATTCGTCGTACCGAGAAGTGCCGGGTCCCCATGGTTTGCGCTGATGCCGCCGTGAATCAATATACGGCATATATCAACTAAAACCTTTGGTTTCCTTAACCCTCTACTTGATATTTGGAGGGATTTAGGACACACCCACATAATGCGCGTCACACAAGAATGCAAAACATCTAGTGAGAGCAATATCTATGCAATATACGCTGGGTGCAGCAACCCTGAGTTTGGGTGCTCCACGCGATGTGACTGCTGCACACGCAGGGTTCACCATGCCCTAGTCCCACGCAACATGCCCCTCAGTGCAAAAAGCATCCCGGCCCCTCCGACGGGAGGAACCGGGATGCTTCTAAGCGACCCTAACGGGTCTTAGCTATTTAGGATGCGCTCGAGAGAGTACGCAGTGCCACAGACACTACAGCCAAGCGCGGGTGACCGGATGCGTCGGGAGCAGCTTCGCGGATCTCCTTCAGGACGCGGTCGATGTTGCCGACGCGGGTCGGGTGGCTCTCAATCCCAGGTCAGCCAGTGCCTGCTGTGCACCTTCCACAGTGGAGAAGTCGCCCTTGGCGCCCTCTGCCACGGACAGTGCCAGCTCTGCTGCGGTCTCGTAGAGGCTGCCGCGCAGTGCCTGACGTGCCAGGATCTCCCAGCGGTCGTTGCGAGGCAGGTCGGAGATGAGGCCGAGCAGCTCGTCCACCTTGAAGCGGTCGTAGGTTGCGAAGTAGACCGGTGCCAGCGAGGTTGCCTCGAAGTCGTGGTCGCGTGCCGAACGGATAACGTCCAGCAGGGCGTAGCCCTCGAAGCCGCGAATCCAGATGACGATGAGTTCCTCGGGCAGACCCCATGCCTCGCCTGCGTCACGCTTTGCACGAACACGCTCGCGGGAAGTACCGGAGAGGTACTCGGGCAGGTTGTGGCGCATCTCGACGACGGGGCCGAAGGTCTCCAGCAGCTCGGAGATGCTGGTGCCTGCAACTACCCCACGCTCGGTGATGAACCAGCGGACTGCACGGTCCAGAACGCGCTGGTTGTCGCGCAGGACGGTGAACCATGCATCCAGCGGGGTCTTCGGGGGCAGTTCGCGGTGCAGCTTAGCTGCGGTGCCCAGCTCGAAGAGCTCGCGAGCGACGATGAAGGCGCGTGCGACGGAATCGATACCGACGTTGAACTCCTCCATCACACGGTATGCGAAGGTGATACCGCCGATGTTGACCAGCTCGTTAGCGACGCGGGTGCAGATGATTTCCTTACGCAGCGGGTGCGAATCCAGGTGCTGACCGAAGCGCTCGACCAGTGCTGCCGGGAAGTAGCTGCGCAGAACGCCTTCCAGGTAGGGGTCGTCCGCGAAGTCGGTCTGCTCCAGTGCGTGGGTGAGGTAAATCTTCACGTACGCAGCCAGGACGGACAGCTCGGGGCGGGTCAGACGGTCGCCGGTGGTCTCCAGGCGAATATCCAGCTCCTCGTCGGTGGGCAGGAACTCGACGGCGCGGTTCAGGCCGGCGTGCTCCTCCAGGTCGTGCATGAGGCGCTTGTACAGGTTGGTGCCCAGGAAGGAACCGTGGAACTCACCCTGCAGCAGAACGTTCTGCTCGACGTTGGTGCCGAGCACCTTGCCGCCCACCTCGTCCTGCAGGGACTCGATGAAGGAAGCACGCTCTTCAACGGGCAGTTCGCCGTGTGCCACGAGGCGGTCCACCAGAATCTTGATGTTGACCTCGCGGTCACTGGTTTCCACACCTGCGGAGTTGTCGATTGCGTCAGTGTTGAGGATGACGCCGTTGCGCGCAGCCTCAATACGACCCAGCTGAGTGAAGCCGAGGTTACCGCCCTCGCCAACAATCTTGGCGCGCAGGTCCTTGCCGTTGACGCGCAGTGCGTCGTTAGCCTTGTCGCCCACCTGTGCGTTGGTCTCGGTGGAAGCCTTCACGTAGGTACCGATACCACCGTTGTAAATCAGGTCGACCGGTGCCTTGAGGATGGCAGAAATCAGCTCGGTCGGTGCCAGCTCGGTGACGGACTCGTCCAGGCCCAGGACCTCGCGCACCTCGGGGGTGATCTCGATGGACTTCAGACCGCGAGAGTACACGCCACCACCGGCGGAAATCAGGTCGCGGTTGTAGTCCTGCCACGAGGAACGGGGCAGATCGTACAGGCGCTGACGCTCGTCGAAGGACGCTGCCGCGTTGGGGTTCGGGTCCAGGAAGATGTCGCGGTGGTCGAATGCTGCGACCAGGCGGGTTGCCTTGGAGCGGAGCAGACCGTTACCGAACACGTCACCGGACATGTCGCCAATGCCGACTGCGGTGAACTCTTCGGTCTGAGCGTCGTGGCCGAGCTCAGCGAAGTGACGCTTGACGGACTCCCATGCACCGCGTGCGGTGATGCCCATTGCCTTGTGGTCGTAACCGACGGAGCCGCCGGATGCGAAGGCGTCGCCCAGCCAGAAGCCGCGCTCCAGGCTGATTGCGTTTGCGGTGTCGGAGAATGCTGCGGTGCCCTTATCCGCTGCAACCACCAGGTAGTAGTCGTCAGCGTCGCGTGCTACAACACCCTCGGGGCGGACAACAGTCTCGGAGCCGTCAGTGCCAACTGCGAGGTTGTCGGTGACGTCCAGCAGGGAGCCGATGAAGACCTTGTAGGACTCGCGACCCTCGGTGATCCATGCGTCACGATCCACTGCGGGGTCGGGCAGCTGCTTGGGGTAGAAGCCACCCTTCGCGCCGGTGGGGATAATGACGGCGTTCTTCACCATCTGTGCCTTGACCAGGCCCAGAACCTCGGTGCGGAAGTCGTCACGGCGGTCCGACCAGCGCAGGCCACCACGTGCGACGCTACCGAAGCGCAGGTGAACACCCTCAACGCGCGGGGAGTAGACGAAAATCTCGAACTTGGGGCGGGGCAGGGGTGCGAAGTCAATCTCCTGCGGTGCCACCTTGAACGCGAGTGCGGGGCGGTCAGCCAGGTATGCGTTGGTGCGCAGGATAGCGCGGATGACCTTGCCGAGGGAACGCAGGTAGCGGTCAGCGTCCAGGGTGGGGATCTGGTTCAGTTCCTCAACCAGTGCTGCTTCGATTTCCTCACGGCGTGCGTTGCGCTGCTCATCGTTGAGACCGTTGTTCGGGTCGAAGCTGACCTCGAAGAACTCGACCAGGTGCTTGGTGATGGCCGGGTTAGCGAGCAGGGTGTTCGACATGAAGGACGGGGTGTAGCCCAGGCCCAGCTGAATCAGGTAGTGGTTCAGGGCACGGAACAGACGTACTTCCTGCCAGGTCAGGCCCTCAGCCAGGATCAGGCGGTCCAGGGTATCGGACTCGCGCTCACCGAGCAGGTAGGCGTTCAGGGCATCCTCGTAAAGGGAAGCCACAGCGTTTGCATCCACGCCCTCGGGGAACTGAACCCCAAAGTCGTAGAGGTAGCCGTAGTCTTCGCCGTCCTCAGGCTTGAACTCGTAGGGCTTCTGATCAACAACGACCAGACCCATATTCTGCATAACCGGCAGCAGCTCGGTGAGGGTGTGAGGTGCGGACAGGTAGGTCTTCAGTCGGGTGGTGTTGGCTTCGCCGGCTTCAACCTTGATTGCGGCGGGCTTCTGGCCCGAGAGAGATTCAAGAATCACGATATCCTCGATTGCTTGTTCTACTGTGTAATCGGCTCGGTAGGCTGCACTAGTCGCATCTGCCCAGGCTGATGCGAGTCGGCGGCCTGCCGCTCCGGGTTTCCATGCCTCAATAGCAGCTGCGGTTGCTTCCACCCAGGAGCGGGCGGCTTCTTGCAGTCGCTTTTCGAGAGCTTGATGATCCGTCTTCGGCACATCGTTGGGGTTGGTGAGCCGAATGCGGAAAAAAATAGACGCGCCAACGATGAGGAGGACAGGTACACCTCATGGTCGATGGCACTAAAGATCAAATTCCTGTTGGAACACCCGCTGGATACGGGAGCACACGTTCGTGTTGTAACGATCCCGAGGCAGGTACACCACGGCGGAAATAAACCGGTTGAACTGGTCGGCGCGCAGGAACAGGCGGGTCTTGCGGCGCTCCTCCAGACCCATGATGCCGCCGAACGTATCGGTCAGGTCATTAGCGGAAGCGTGCAACAGCTCCAGGCGCGGGTAATCTTCCAAGGCACCCAGAAGCGCCTTGTCAGAGTAAGAACCGGGGTGGTAGCCGAGGCGGCGGCGCACCATCGCGATACGCTCACGCACCAGCGGAGTCTCAATAGCGGGCAGTGCGTACGCCTGGCGGGTGAACAGACCCAGAATGACGTACTCACCAATCACGCGGCCGTTCAGGTCGAAGCGGCGCACACCAATGTAGTCCAGGTAGTCGTTCCGTGCTACGGTGGAGCGGGAATTCGCCTTCGTGATGTACAGGGGGCGCGGGAACAGGGCACGCTCCAGGGTCTCACCCGAAAGGGGGATGCGGCTCTTACCCTCCGTGGTGCGCAGAATACCGAGCGCCGAACCGGGGCGGTCCACCAGAGAAATAGCGCCGGAGGTGCCGTCCAGCACGCGCTCCTTAACGCCCATAAACACGAAGTTGCCGCGGGTCAGCCAGCGCAGGAAGTCCTGTGCCACCTCCACACGGGAGGCAGGCTCCACACCGCGCGGGTTAGCGGCGTAGGATTCCTCGCCGTGACCCAGGGTTGCGCCGCGCAGGTCGTACATGGACTGCGCCAGGTCGAAAACGCGGGCGACCATGGCATCCAGGTCGGTGTGGCAGGCGCGAACATCAGCGAGGACGCGCTCAACTTCCTTCTCGCAGCGGCGCTGCTCTTCCTCAGTGAGGTAGCGGGTCAGGCGAACCGCAATCCAGGACTTCAATAGCGACAGTGGTACCCGCCGGGGCGTTCTCGCTGAGCTTGAGGGAGGGCACGCCAAGAGTGGCGGTATCGCCACTGGCGAGGTTGCCGCGCATGCCGGTGCCGCGCAGGCTCAGGAGGGTACCGTCCGGGCCGCGTTCAGCGAGGAAGGTGGGGTGAAGAATGGTGACGAAACCACCAAAGTGCGCGGCAAGGCATGCGGTCAGGGAGCTGACGATATGCGGCATGTCGTCGGTCGCGACGTACAGGGTGGTGTTGTACTCGTCGTTGCGTGCGGCAACGACAGGGGTCTTGGGCAGGCGGATTTGAGCCAGCGCACGGTGGGTGCGAGCCAAATCCTCTAACTCTGCCGGGGTGAACTCTTCACGCTCATCTTCGGGGCTGTTCAGGAAATACTGCTCGACCCATGCATCGGCGCCAGCGAAGTGTGCCATAGCCTTGTCAGTCATTGACAATCTATCCTCCGAATATCGGTATCACTTCACTGTGACGGTGTCTGTGTGGTCTCATGTGCGCGCCGTGGCGCCGAGCACTTATACCAGCTTATACCTTCGAGGTGTTTCTGTCAGACATATCGCTCTTGTGAGCGTAGAAATTATTTTTATCTTCTTCCCAAATCCAGCACGCATTTGGTACGGGTTCAAGAAAGTAGGTGCATCTTGAGGGATGGACACGTACAGTGAAACTATGAGTTTGCGTACTGAATCTTTCCTGGTGGGTCTCATTGGTGACGGCATCACCTCCTCCCTGACCCCTCCCATGCATGAGGCGGAGGCGGACGCGCACGGGGTGCGCTACCTGTACCGCCCCGTCGACCTGGACGCCCTGAACCTGGATGGCGCCTCCGCCCCGGCGCTTCTGGATGCGGCGGCACTGCTCGGCTTTAACGCTTTCAACATCACGCACCCGTGCAAGCAGTCGGTCATGGAGCACCTGCACGAGCTTTCGGATGCGGCACGCGCCCTGGGCGCAGTCAATTGCGTGGTGATTCGCGAGGACGGCAGCTTCTACGGCGATAACACGGACTACTCCGGGTTCATTGCGGGATTGAAGCGCGGCCTGCCGCAGGTGGCGGAGGATCCGGCGCGCCTGGAGCACGTGGTGCAGCTGGGTGCTGGGCGGTGCCGGTAGCGCCACGGCGTACGCCCTGTGCCGCCTGGGGGTGCGCCGCCTGAGTCTCTTTGAGCGTGACGCGGCGAAGGCGCAGGGGCTTGCGGAGCAGCTGGGCGGGCTCTTCCCGCAGACCCGGATCGAGGTGCTGAGCGACGATGAGCGCTTGATTGAAGCTCTACTGGAAGCTCAGGGTTTGGTGAACGCAACCCCGGTGGGTATGCACGTGCATCCGGGTATGCCGTTGAGCGAGTCGGCATTGAGCGCCGGGGTGTTGCGTGAGGGCCTGTGGGTTGCGGATGTCATCTACCTGCCGCAACAGACGCAGCTGGTGCGCGCGGCGCGTGCCGCCGGGTGCGAGGTGCTGACGGGCGGCTATATGGCGGTGGGTCAGGCGGTGGATGCGTTCCGCCTCTTCACCGGGCTGGAACCGAACGCTGAGCGTATGGCGGCGCATTTTGAGGCGCTGATTGCGGCTCAGCAGGGGGTTTAGAAGGTTAAACACGCAGGTGGGGTTGGATAGGCATCTATCCAACCCCACCTGCATTTATTCTATATACAGAATATATTGTTCGGGTTATGCATCCAGCTCAGCCAGGGACTTCTTGTACCCTTCACGAGCCGTCAGCGCACCCAACGCCACGAGCGCGCACATGGCGACCGTGAACACGGCGGGCAGCACCGCGTTATGCAGGTCGGCACCGGCGAGGCTCGTCGCCACGGCGGGCGCCACGCCTCCAGAAATTGCGAAGCCAATCTGGGTGCCCAGCGCCAGGCCGGTCACGCGCACGCGGGTCGGGAACATCTCCGCGTAGAAGGCGGGCCACACGCCGTTCGCCATGGAGTACAGCGCACCGTGCATGAGCACGCCGTAGGCGAAGATACCCACCCAGTTACCCTCGGTAATCGCGCCGAGGTACGGGAACATCACCAGGGACGAAGCAACCGCACCGGTAATGAACACGGGCTTACGACCGATCCGGTCGGCAAGCATGGCGGCGAGCGGAATCGCAATCAGACCGAGGGTGTTGGAGGCGACCGGCACCAGCAGCATCGTGCTACGGTCAAGACCGTAACCCTTGGTGGCGAAAGACAGCGCGAAGGTCGTGAAGACCATGTTCACAGTGTTGACCATGGCGCACACGGCGATGGTGAGCACGGCGCGCTTGTGGTGCTTGAAGACCAGCATGAGCGGGGATTCAGTAAGCTTTTCGCGCTGCAGGTAGGCGGGCGGCTCGGAGAGGGTGCGGCGAATCAGCCAGGCGGTCACCACCACGAAGGCGGAGAGCCAGAAGGGTACGCGCCAGCCCCAGCTGAGCAGGTGCTCATCCGGCAGGGCGGCGAAGGGAATGAACACTGCGGTTGCCAGTAGCGAGCCGAACTGGGTGCCTTGCAGGGTCCAGCTGGTCGTGAAGGCGCGCTGATGCTCGTTGGCGTGCTCCAGGGAGATGGAGATGGAACTTGCCTGCTCACCGGCAGCGGAGAGGCCCTGAATCATGCGGCAAATGACCAGCAGGGTGGGGGCGAGGATACCCGCCTCGCTGTAGGTCGGCAGGCAACCGATTGCGAAGGTGGCAAAGCCCATCAGGAAGAGCGTGAGCATCAGGACGAATCGGCGGCCGTAGCGGTCACCGAGGGGTCCAACGATCATGGCGCCGAAGGGACGCACAACGTAGGCGACGCCCACAACCACCATGGACTTGAGGATGCCGATGGCGGCGGTGTCTTCGGGGAAGAAGATGCGGTTGAGCACGATTGCCGCGGCGGTGCCGTAGACGGCGAAGTCGTAGTATTCGAGGGCGGAGCCTATCCAGCTGGCGAGGGCGGCTCGTCGTGGTGATCGGGCGGGCGCGTCGGTGCGTCGGCTCATGGGTGGCTCCTTCGGTGGTGTACCCGTTGGGAGGGGCGGGGTCGCGGTGTGGGCGGCCCGTGCGGTCTGTCAATGTGTCCTTCCAGTGTAGGGAGCACCCACCTGTTTTTCCATAGGGTTACCTAAGTTCCCAGGGTTTGAAGTAGGTAGAAACACGGAGACCGAGTGAACAATAAAGAAATTTGTAATTTCAAAAAAATACGCGACAGGACTTTTCGCATCCCAACTCACGTAAAGTGAATATCACCTCGGCAGGAGTGTGCCTACCGAGCAGTCATGCCGACCAAGATAAAGCTGGTCGGCGTTTTTAGTGTCCAATTCATTTGCGGTAGCCCCGAACTATAGACTTCCCGGGAGGTTCATAGTTCGGGGCTACTGCCTTTCCGAAAGGATTTTATTATGTCCAAGATTGATCAGGCGATTGCATGGATGGAGCAGCGTAAGGGCAAGGTGACCTATTCGATGAATTATCGAACTGGCCCGCATTCTTACGATTGTTCTTCGGCTGTCTATTCGGCCCTACATGAGGCGGGACTTCTTCCGAAGAGTACGGGACTTGGTAGTACAGAGTCTCTGTTTAATGATTTGGAGAAGTACGGTTGGACTCAGGTTCGACCGGATGCATCGGGTAATTACCCGGCACGACGTGGCGACGTGTTTATTTGGGGTAAGCGCGGACAGAGTTATGGCGCTGCCGGTCATACTGGCATTTTCTATGATGACCACGACACGATTATCCACTGCAACGCTGGCCATAATGGTATTTCCATCAATCCCACGACACGATTTGGTCGTACAACGGTGGTCCCGCAATCACGATTTATCGTCCCCCGGCAGAAGTAAACGAAGAAGAGGTTATCTATCGAGCAGTTAAGAATGCAATGAATGCAATTTTTGATGAGCCTTTTGTTCGCCAGGGCGACCTCGCTAAAGCGCGATACGGTAATTCAACCATTGGCCTACGTGCCGTAGTTTATTGGTTTGATACTTCTATGATCCGCCTGGAGACCAGCCTGAAGGAGCTGGAGAATGCAATCCGAGCTCTCTAATGCATAGAGCCTCATAGATATATAACTATCAAAACTTGTTTTGGGTAGGGTCCATGGACCCTACCCAAAAACAAGTTAAATCTCATATATAACACACTCAACCACCAGCATACTTTCACTTTTGTGAATCATTTTAGTAAAAATAAACTTCTAAGAGTTGAATTTCAATTAAATACAAAAATATTTATTAAATGTTACCCCCCTCGATGAATATTAAAAGCCAATTTACGTCTTTTTATAAACATCGGATTAATCTTCTGCTAGGTCTTGATTCCAGGAGGACTCATGAAGTACCCATCCCGGCTATGCAAAGGATGCCACGAGCCGACAGACACATATCGTGCTGGTTGCCGCACTGCCAAGCACGGCATAGGGCGATACGCCTCCACAAGAATCCCCGCATATCATCAGGACAACCTATTTGTCCTAGATGTTGGAGAACCGCTGGCATCTCTCTTCCAGCCAGTAGTATCCAACCTGAAAATTACGGACAACGCATCGCAATAGAGAATCAGTGGAATCCCATATATTCCATCTGCCGTGCATGTATCCACGCACCAGAGGGTACCGTACCTCTTGATTCACCGCGGGTCTATCTTCCTGTCAACCCTCGAGCTCGACGAACTTCAAAGCAGCGAATTTACCCTTCGCGAGCAAATCCGGTTCTTTTTCTTGCGCTTTCTCATTGCACGCGTTGCGAGAAACCAATAGATGCGGATTCTCGACATGCCGGGCATCCCTTATGCCGCAAGCACTACCGGCAAATGAAGCAACAGAATGCGCACCAGGATACTGAAGCTCCAATCGGCAAGAAGAGCGGACAGGATGAATGGGCCGTTCATGATGCTGGTTTAGCATCATTCCTACGCGCACGGAGAAAACGCCTGTCACATGCTTCAACTTCCCTGCCAAGAAGCAGAAGCAAGGCAACTCTTTGTAGAGCCAACACTATGGTTCACACACCTTCCGCACTGTAGCGGATATCAATAATTCACTCATTTAGCAGAGAGGCTACATCATATGGCTACCATTTCGTCTGGCGAGCAACTGCAGCAGCATCTAATCGCTCTAACTGTGGGCACGCCAGTGAAGGACGCAGACCGTCAGTGTCTACATCGCACAAAGTTCCGTATTCCACGTCATCAGGCGTTATTGGATGAGTTGGCAGATTATATAGCGGGCGGTTCACGTACCGGAGGAGCATCCAGCACCAGTCGCTTTGGATGTCGTATGCCCATTTCTGCTAATGCGCTACAAGTTCAGGAGTCTATTCGTTCCGTTGTTATGGGCTCATTCCCAGGTGCATCGCTGAAAAATCAGGTTTCTGCGTGGATTCGCAATCACTTACATCAGGAGCTTCATGATGAGGCGTTGGCAATAACGACTAGTTGGATTCGGGCCATCGTCGCGTTGCGCCATCCCAGTCATGATTTGCAGGGATTTTGTCCTAACTGCGGGGAGCAGGAAGTCATGAAAACAAGCTGCGACGGCTCAACATCAATACGCCGATCTGCACTGTATTACACCGCTGAAAGGGCATCTTGTCGTTCATGCTCTGCTATGTGGGAAGGGTTAGAAGGTATGAAGGCCTTAGCCCTATTACTTCATAGCCAGGACTGATACCGTCCGTATTAAACTTCTGCCTGTGAAAATAGGTAACCGTTCCAGTAGGATTACATCATTTTCCCAGGCAGATAAAGCTACCGCAGGAAGCTGTTCTTTATCTGCTGTAGTTCACCCCGTCAGGTTTATCCTGGCGGGGTTTTTCGTTAAACCGCAGCTATCATAGCTGCCCAACCGCCAAGGAGATTATCATGGCACCTATTTCTGAAAATACTGCATACCAGGCAGCTCATCGAGCTCTGACTGATGTGTATGATGCGCCTTTTGTGCGTGAAGGCGACCCTGCCGTACAGCGCTTCGGCCAGGCAAAAGTCAGCACTCGAGCTATCGTGGAATGGTTCGATGAGAATATGCTACGTCTTCACAAGCAAATTGCAGATTTGGAGAACCTTGTGAAGTCGAAGCGTCGTGCTTAGGCATCGTCCGGGGTGGCGTAAGCAACTCTATGCAGTGATTCCAGCAGCCACTGCTGTTCTACAAACCTACGGCATTCTATCGCAGGAGCAGGCTAGTGTGTGGGCTGGTCTCGCGATAGCCCTTTGGGGGTTGTGGATGGCATGGGTGAATACTGACCACAGTAGATGCCCTCCTACGCGACGGATGAAGCATCCAGCCGATTCACCACAGCATAAGGTTACTTTGTATAACCCGGAGACCTAGAGGTTCTTCACTCTACTAGAAATGAGGGGTTGGGCATAACTACTCGTTTGCTCAACCCCTCATCATTTATTTATTAAATATTCTCCAGCTCAGCATTGCCGCTATTCGACACAGAACGCGCCTGCCACACCATCGCACCCAAATGTACTAGCAGGCCAAGAATCGGCCCCACATACAGGGCAAGAAGAGTGCGAGTCAGAAGAGGCAACGGCGACACCGCCACCACACAAGCAACTACAGCCGCCAGCACCCAACCAGCCACATACGACCGGTGCATATTCAACGCAATCACCAGCGACCCCGACAACACCAGAAGCGCCAGGAAAGCAGAAGCAAACACCAAAAGCGCAAGCACCGGAGAAGTCACCACCTGGGCGTACGCTCCAACCTCTGAAGGCTTCGGCGGGTAAAGCAGACCAAACAGCCACGGGCCCAGCACATAAGCCGCCGCAGCGCCCACAAGACCCACGCCCAACAGCGCACCAGCAGGCTTCGCAAAAGCACGCAACGGATGGTTCTGTTGCTTCAAGAAAGCAGACACCGCCACGCCCTGAAAAAGCCTGCAAAGGAATCATAATCGGCGAGCGCGTAATCGAAATCGCCAGAATCAGAACCGCCAAATAACCTGCTGTAGCGGGTCGTTTGAATCGATGCTAACGTTCAGCAGAAGCGGCAAGCCCATCATAAGAACCGCGTTAGCAGTCGACGACCCCATCGACAGCGTGTAGTTATACAGCAGACGGCCCGAGGAAACATCCGCACGAGAGCTAAAAACTCGCCGAGCTTCTGGAAGCAGAAGCACCATCAGCAGCCACAGAAGTACCGGAGAAACCGTTGCGGCTTCAAGACCGATTAGATGTGCAGAGACCAGACCGACCGCACAGATAGCTACGATACGCCAAATAGCGTCGAACCCCGACACACTCGCGAAGAGGTACCAGCTTTCCTGGCCAGCAGACGCACCATAGAGAGTCATGTGCATGGCGTAGAGGGCCACACCGGCACTCAGGAGCAGCACACCGCTAAACCCGCTCAAAGGAATCTGGGCAGGAGCCCACAGAGGGCTCGTCACTAAGGTCAACCCGCCCACAATAAGACCCACCAGAGCACCCACGGGGGCAATACGTGCACCAGTTTTACCGTCGCGGCGTGCAGTGCCCACAGCGCGGGTAGCTTCCTGCTGGATACCTACCACCACACCGTAGAGGGCAAAAAGAAGCGACCAGAAGAGAAGGAACTCCGTCAGGCTTTCGCCCTCCAGAAACCGTTTCACTACAACGGTAATTCCTAGAGAAGATAGTGCAGCTAAACCGGACGATCCCAAAATTGCCATCGAATGACCACGAGTCATTTTCTTCGGCTGGGACTCTGCCGATGATTCCACGCTATCTCCGTTCTCTACTGGTCGCACCTATAGAATTGAAGTCTTTACTTTACGACGTGCTCGGCAAGGTTCTTAACACCCTGCCACTTCTTCGCCAGAGCCGCCTTCGGTAGCAGAGTCAGCGCGTGAGCACGCGAAGAGAAGCGAATACGAGCCACACGAGCAGCCTTCGTCCAACCCAGGGCAGTCATCTCTTCAACCATGGTGTTGTAGTAGCGGCGCTCCTCCTCAAAGCGGGTACCCTCCAGGGCACGCCAAGACGAGTCAGAACCACCGTGACGGCGGTACATGAACGCAACCTGCGGGTCGTAGTACAGGGAGCCGCCGCGCATCGTAATGTCGAGAATCAGCGCCATGTCCTGGATAACGTTCAGGCCCTCACGGAAGCCGGTGCCCACGATAGCGTCCTTACGCCAACCCAGGGACGGGAAGTAGAACCACGCGCCGCGCAGCAGGGAGGTAGCCAGCTCCTCACCCTGCAGAACAGCCTCACCCTTGGGACGGTAGAACGCCTTAGTCTGCTCCACCAGAGTGTTCGACAGGCCGTTGTTCTCATCAATCACGACCACGCCGGGCTGGAAAATGGACGCCTCGGGGTGCTTAGCCGCCGCATCCACGAGCCACTGCACATAGTTGGGGAGCATGACGTCGTCAGCACCCATGACGGTGACCAGCTCGTTTCTCCACGAAGGTCAGGCACTTGCGGTAGTTCGCGTTCGCACCCAGGTTGGTTTCATTACGCATGTAGGTGATGCGCTCGTCCTTCAGCGACTCGAACCAGCCGGGAATCGAGTCGTCCGGGTAGCCGTCATCGACAACGATCAGGCGCCAGTCCGGGTTGGTCTGACCGACCACAGACAGTACAGCCTGCTTCATCATGGCGACGTCGCCGTAGTAGGGGAACAGAATATCAACGGTCATAAGGTATTACTCCAACTCACAAAATGGAAAGTCTCGACAGTAAAGCTTTAAGAATCCTGCTGGTTACGCTTCTTCGCACCGGAGGCGCCTCCCGGCTGCTCCTGAAGTGCCTTCAAAATGGCGACTTCCTCAGCCAGGATGCGGGTCTTCTCCGACAGGCGCGACAGCTCCAGGGTCAGGTGAATACTCACACCCATCAGCAGCAGAATCGACAGGAGGAACAGCAGGTTCACCGGCAAGGCGACGCCCACAAAGTCCGCCACACCGTTAAGAAGATTCGGGAAAGCACCCAGCACAATGATGATGGCACCAATAATCAGCCACAGGGCGGCGTACCGCTCCTTCATGCGCTGGTGACGCACCTGAATAATCACAAAAGTGCAGACCAGAATGGCAAGAATCAAGAAGAAAACACTGGCGCTCACGGCTACTTCTCCTCAGGGCGGCGGCTCACCGAAATGCCGTAGGCAAACAGTGAACGAACCAGATAGACAGCAGACTTCAGCGGACCGGAGGAGGGGGTACCTCCCTGACGTTCACGCATATGCACCGGCACCTGACGCACCTTCAAGCCATTGTTAATGGCCATGGCGGTGATGTCGATCGTGTCGCCCAGGTATTCGGCGGGCAGGTTACGGCAGTAGAAGTCGATACCGCGGCGGTTAGCAATCTTAAAACCACTCGTCACATCCGTGAATGGGGTACCCGCCGCGCGGGTAAACAGGAACGACAGCAGGCCCATCGCCCACTTGCGCGGACCGGACACCTCATAGTCCGCCGCACCATCGGCAAAGCGGGAACCGATTACGATGTCGTAATCCTCCACCGCCTTAATGAGCGAGGGGATGCTCTCGGGGTGGTGCTGGCCGTCTGAATCCACCTGCATGGCGTAGTCGTAGCCCATGCGCTGCGCGTACTTGTAGCCGGTGCGCATAGCGGCACCCACGCCCATGTTGTAGGGCAGGTCAATCACAAAAGCGCCTGCCTCACGAGCTACAGCGGAGGTGTTGTCGGTGGAACCGTCATTGACCACCACCAGATCCACGTAGGGCACCGTCTCCCTGCAGCTCTGCGATGGTGGCGGGTAGTGCCTCTTCCTCGTTCCAGGCGGGCATAATCACCAGCGTACGAGGATACGTGCGGGGGTAAGAGGCGATGTGGGAGAACCCATAGGGGCAGCTACCCTCCTAACGAATGTGTCTTACCATGGTGGAAAGCCGGTATGCCCCTAGTGGACATACCGGCTTTCATCATATCAGTGGTTCCGCACCATCTCAGATTCGGCGACAGATTGTAGACTGCACCACTTATTCTCTGAGATGCATACACCCTCGCAGGTGTGCTGGCACACCGTTAGTTATCGCAGGCACTAATGCGGTACAGAGTCATCGGACCCGAGGAATAGACCGGGGTCAGAACGTCCGTATCAATAGCAGCCACCATGCCGTCATAGTTCTTCTGCTGAGCAGGGCCGAAATTACCCTGGTTCTCCAGGTGAACATACCAGTGAGCCTTGTACTGGTTCACCTCGCGGCAAACTTCCGGGTTCGTGCGGGCATCCTTCAAATCGTTCAGGATCGCCGCGTACTTCGGGGAAGTCTGGAATTCGAAGTGGTAGCTGGTCAGGTGACGGTCAGCCAGCGCATAAATGTAGGCGCTACCGTCCCAGGGGTTGTTCACAATGACGTCGTCCTTGGGCACAATCTTCGGGATCTCGTTAATGACGTTCATCTCATCCTGATTTAGGATGTCGGAGGTCGGGGTCACCTTGTACCTCTCCGCCACCTGCAAGGTTGCGTCATGCATCGCGGGAGTACGGGAGGACAGGCCCGCAACCGCAAGCACCAGCACCATGGAGGCGCCCATCATTGCCGGGGCGACCTTCGCGTGCTTCTCACGCGGAATAGCGTGCATGATGCGCACGAAGATGCCCTCCACGGCGCCACCCAGGCCAATACCGGCAAGAAGCACTGCAGGGAACACCACCAGAGCCGCCAGGCGGAAGTGGTCGGTGTACCAAGGAGCAACCATCAGCAGGCGGAAGTCACCGCGCGGCACCGAAGCCGCAATAATCCACATGTAGCCGACCAGCATCCAGCTACCAATCAGCCACAGGTTACGGCGCTTGTACAGCAGGTAGCCAACACCCCACAGCGCCAAGAAACCCAGCAGATATGCGGGAGCAAAATTACCACCCAGCGGGTTTGCGTTCTCCAGGCCCAGGAACAGGAACTGGTAGACCGCCTCGCCTTCGCTCATGATGGCGGTCCACAGGTCGCTGGCTTCCTCGCTCGGGCGCAACGACAACCAGATAGTGACACATCCGGCGATGAGCGCCACCAGCACGCCGGTACCCACCAGACGCTCACGCGTGGACGCGCCGCGGGTACGCAGCACCTGCACCACACCACCCAGGAGCATGGGCACCGCAAACACTGCGGCAGAAACCACCGCGTTCGGATGCACCAGAGCCAAACCGCCCAGGCCCACCAGAATCGTCAGCGACAGGGACAGCACGAAGGAGTACTCGCGGCGCGCCATGAGCTGAATCATGTGTAGCAGTAGCGCCACGAACGCAGGCAGCAGGGCGTAACCCAGAAGGTTCGGGAACAGCACACCCCAGAACAGCAGCAGGCCGGGGAACGCAAAGAAACCGCAGGTCAGAGCCGGGATGGCGAGCGCCTGCAGGGGGCGCAGATGCGGAATGCTCAAGCACATTGCCACCAGGGAGCAGGGCCAGATAATGCCTGCCGCCAGCAGAATCATGACGATAGTTGCCGTAGCGATGCTCGTGCCGGTCGTGCTGTAAATCAGGTACACGAAATCGTGCCATCCGGCAGGATAAAAAGTAGGTTCTTGATTCGCGGCGGCAACTGCGCCCAGAGTCAGGCTGGAGGCGTCACCGTGCTCCTGAATCCAGCGGATCGCGTTCATATGGAATGAGTTATCGAGGGTCTGCGAGAACGCCTCGGGCCCAAAGACCATATGCTGGGTTGCGTGCAGGGTCAAGAAACCACCCAGCACCGCACCAATAACGGGCCATGCGAGGGGCACGGTGTTACCCGCCCAGTTCTCTGCAGACTCGCTGGAGGCATCGGGTACGGCGGAGGGCCAGCGGCGACCCACCAGGTGCATCACACCCGCGGCGGCAGCCACCATCACGGCAGCGACCGGCACAAAAAGAAATCAGGCTCCACGCGATGCCGGTCTTACCCAGCACAATCGCAGAGACAGCCACCAGGGCAAAAGTCAGCAGCGGCGCATAAAAAACGCGCAGACGTGCAGGAACACGCAACGCCCAGCCCATCGCATAGCCGGGACCGAAAGCCAACACGACCGCAAAAAGTAGCAGCGGAATAGTTGCCAACCAGCTCATTAACCCTCTTCTCCCCACAGTTCACGCGCCGAAAAACCCCTCAAATACGGGGCGCGGCGCGCTTTCGAGTACCTAGCAAGGATACCCCAGAGGCTTCTTTAACCCCGGCGAAACCCCGCAGAAGAGAGAGGGACAGCACCCGCAACCTGCTACTCAGACCCCGAAGCGGGACAATCGGCGGAGTGCATCTTCGAAGCTCCCAAAAAGACGAAGATTATGACGTAATATTTCACGCTCAATGTCACGAAAGGTGCACCTAAGAAACATAGGGCAATAAATAAGGTGTTCACCACCCTTTAGCTTTACCCTGAAACATATCTCCCCTTAACAAAGGGTCGCCCAACGCATACACATCTGGACGAACCCTAAACGCAGCCGCAGAAGAAAGGGTCGATCATGACCGAAACCATTGCAGCACAGGCACCCATCGCCGACACCTCCGAGCAGTTCAAAGCTCGCCTTTCAGCCACCAGCCCGCCGGCGTCGCCATCATCACCGCCACCGACGAAAAACGGCGAACCCGCAGGCTTCACCGCCTCCTCGCTGACCTCCGTCGCCGCAGAACCGCCCGATTATCGCCTTCTCCCTCAAGGCAAACAGCGGCTCCGCAGCAAAGATCGCGGCTGCGTCCTCCTTCCTCGTGCACATGCTCGACGCTGAGAATGTGACCCTCGCGAAGAACTTCGCAACCCACGACTACCCCCGCTTCGACGACCCCAGCACCTGGGAATTCGTCCACACCGGCGAGCCCCTCGTCCACGGCGTACGCCGCGTACTGCGCGCAACCCCGCTCAGCCGCGTTGAGGCAGGCCCCGCACTCGTCTTCACCGCGCAGGTTGAAGAGTTCATCCGCAACGACTGCGAAGGCACCCCGCTGGTCTACCACTCGCGCAACTTCCACGCGCTGGGCGACCACTCGAACGTGAACAACTACAGCATCTAACCCCGCGCAGGGGTCACGGGGCGGTATTCGACGACAATGAGGCGACGAATACCGCCCCGCGGCGTACCCTGAACATAAAAGCGCACGCAGCACATGACAGCGCACAGCAACACAGCGCACCCAACACAGCACAGAAGGAACAGTCATGACGGCTCAGACCACCCAGCCCGCATCCCTCCCCTGGCTCGAAAGCTCATCGCGTTCCCCACTATCTCCGGAACCTCCAACCTGGAACTTATTGAGCTCATCGAAGCCGAATTTTCCCGCTACGGCTACAGCGGCGTGCGCACCTACAACGAGGACGGCACCCGCGCCAACCTGCTGGTCACCGTCCCTGCCGCTGACGGCACCACCCGCGGCGGCCTCATTCTCTCCGGCCACACGGACGTCGTACCCGTCGCCGGTCAGGCGTGGGACGCCGACCCCTTCACCCTGCGTGTGGAGGGTACCCGCGCCTACGGTCGCGGCGTGTGCGACATGAAGGGCTTCCTCGCCGTGGCGCTTTGGCTGTTGCCGCGCGTTGCGGAGGCGAAGCTGCGCACTCCCCTGCACTTCGCGTTCTCCTACGATGAGGAAATCGGTTGCATTGGTGCACCCTCCCTTATCGAGGAGTTCGTGGCGCGCGACCTCGCCCCCGACTACGCGATTGTTGGTGAGCCCTCCAGCATGCGCATTATCGACGCGCACAAGGGCGCACACCGCGGCCGCGTCACCTTCACCGGCGTGCCCAAGCACGGCTCCCTCGCCACCCATGGCGTGAACGCGGTTGCCGCAGCAGGCGAGTTCATCACCTTCTTCACCGACATGGCGGACCAGTGGGAAGAAGAAGGCCCGTTCGACGAGTCGTTCATCATTCCCCACTCCACCGGTAGCGTGAACCTGGCAACCGGCGGCCTGCAGTACAACATCGTCGCCGAGCAGGCTGTGGTGGAGTACGATGTGCGCACTCTGCCGCAGGTGACCACCGAATCCTTCGTGGAGCGCATTGACCGCGAACTTTCGGAGGTCATCCTGCCCGACCTGCAGGCGCGCGCCGCACGCGCCGAAAAGCTGACCGGTGCAGAGCCCGGTAGCCTCACCTCCCGCGTGGGCGTGAAGCACGAGCTACTCGCCGCCGTACCGGGCCTGGGTACCGCCGACGACGCGCCCATCGTGCACCTCGCCCACGAGTGGCTCGGCACCAACGACGCACCGCAGAAGGTCACCTACGGCACCGAAGCGGGCCAGTTCCAGCGCGCCGGCGTGCAGAGCATCATCTGCGGCCCCGGCGATATTGCGCAGGCGCACTCCCCGAACGAGTGGATTGAACTGGAGCAGCTGAGCGAATGTGAGCGCTTCTTCGAGGCGATTCTCGACTGGGCGAGCGCCAAGTAGCAGCCACATAGCAACCGTGTAGCGGCGTAGAAGCCCAGACCACTGGCGGCTGCAGTAAGAGCCGCACAAAAATTACAGAAAATGCCCGGGTACCCTCGTGAGGTGCCCGGGCATTTTCTATGCTGATGGCAGGGTAGTGAAGGTGGGGATTCGAGTGTTGGTTTGAGCCATGGATTTAATCGATCGAGTTTGAACCGTGGGTTTCAGCATGGGTTTATGGAATGAGTCCAAGGTGTGGACTATGCCCTGATTTTTCCCCTCATCCACCACATTTATTTTTTAAACGAAAAACCCGAAAAACCGCTTATGTCTAAGGGTGAAATAACACCAAAAGTATTGTCTTCCAGGGTATTCAAGGTTCCATAGATGCCAAAGGTTAAACACGCCACCCAGGCGACATAACCCACAAAAACCACACCTCCCTCACGCTCGGCACTGCGCACCCGGTCGAAATCCCCGGTTTACCACCCGCAGTTCACTACCTGAAGGACACCCCGTGTACACCATCAGCCCCTACCTCGCCGAATTCCTCGGCACGCTCATCATGTGCACCATCGGCTGCGGCGTCATCGCCAACGTCGAACTCCGCCGCTCCAAAGGCCACGGCGACAACTTCTTCACCATCGCCTTCGGCTGGGGCTTCGCCGTCACCTTCGGCGTCTACGCCTCCCACGCCTACTCCGGCGGCCACCTAAACCCCGCCGTATCCATCGGACTGGCAGCCTACGGCGAATTCCCCTGGGAGAAGGTCCCCGGCTACATCATCGCCCAGGTCCTCGGCGCAATGGTCGGTGCCGGACTGGTCTACCTCAACTACCTGCCCCACTGGAAGGCAACCGCCGACAAGAAGATTAAGCTCGGCATCTTCGGTACCGTCCCCGCCATTCACAACTACTTCACCAACGCCCTCTCCGAAATGATTGGCACGTTCATGCTGGTCTTCTCGGCACTGTACACCGGCGTGAACTTCAAGCCGTCCATCAGTGGCGGTGTGGAACTCTCCCTCAACCTCAACGACGTGCTCAAGCCCCTCGCCTTCGGCTTCATGGTCGCCGTGCTCGTCATCGGTCTGGGTGGTCAGACCGGCTACGCCCTGAACCCCGCCCGTGACTTCGGTCCGCGCCTCATGCATGCCCTGCTGCCCATCCACGATAAGGGTTCCTCGCGCTGGTTCTACGCGTGGGTTCCAATTTGCGGCCCGATTGCCGGTGGTTTCATGGGTGGCGCGTTCTTCAAGCTCTACTACGAGGGTCAGGTCAGCCCGTGGCTGTTCGTTTCCAGCGCTCTGGCGGTTGTGGTTCTGCTCTTCGCGTGGTGGGCTAACAGCCACCTGTACCGCGCACCCAGCTCCGAGGTCGTCCCCGAATTTGAGGACACCCACGCTACCGCGGCGGCACGCGCAGCAACCTACACCCCGACCGGTTCCATGCCGATTCTGCTACCCGAAGAGGTGAAGGGTAACCGTAGCACCCGCGTCGTGAACCGCGTGACCGACGACGAGTAGTCTTCCCGCCTGGGAACTTCCCTGTCTAGGGTTTCATCTAAAACGGCGAACCCCTCATTTTCATAACCTGACTTATGTTGTTCAGGTTATGAAAATGAGGGGTTCGTTGCGTCTACCTCACGGAAGGAGGTTCATTCAGGGTGCCGAAAAGAAATATCAGTCTAGAAAGGTCCTAGCTTAGGAATAAAAAGAGTCATCTCCTGAACGATATACTCTGCATCTTCCAAAGCCTCTTCAGCTTCTTCCACAGCTATAGGCTCATAATCCAAACCGGGATACTCAACCTCATGGCGAGTTCGACGCAAGCGAGAATACAGCTTACCCACCACATCATGAGGGCCTCGCTGAGCACGCAACGCATCACCCACCACAATATGACCTCCCCGAGTAGTCGGCCGCAGACCCTGCACCGCCAAGGCAGCAGTCATCGCCAACCTCGAAGCATCATAGAGGAGCGTATAGGCACCTTCCGGATCATCAACCACCAGACGATGCGCCGTCTTTAGATGCCGATGAGCACGCAACAACAGACCTTGAGCATGCTCACGATTTACAGTAACCCGTTCCAACTCACCGGCATTAATCAGCTCAAGCATGCGCTCCCGGCCAACAGTCCAAGGACCAGGAGTCGGGGCATTAGGCTTCAGCGTCGACATCATTCACCTCCAGCTGCCCAAAGAGAACCTCCATCGGGCGCGAGCGCACAGTCTGCACGAAACCATCCTGCGAGTTCCATGCCTCATGAGATAGCCGCTTTACGTTCACCTCATAGCCAAGCTTCTGCTCAGCATCATCAATAGCCTCATACAGCTTCTGACGTGAAGGGGAACCAACAACCAACACATCAATATCATTCGGCACGTGCCCAGCCACCCCAGAACGACGGCTAGCCCACGAGCCATAAATAGCGGCACCCTCAATATTGGAAATGCCCTGCAAAGTATCCCGGAGCACCGGAACGGGGCCATAAGTTACCAGGATCAACTGACGCATCGCCTGGCCCACCGGATTATCAACCTTGGCTTGCACCATACGGGTCCTACCAACATTCTGGACAGTCACCAGACCGGACTGTTCCAGACGATTCACCTCTCGGGAGACAGTCGGCAACGATGCACGTGTCGCATCAGCAATCTGAGACACCGTGTACTGCTGCTCAGGGTGAGAGAACAGCAATGCCATCACTTCACCCTGCAGGTCACTACGCAAGATAGGGAAGGAGACTAGAGCAGACGTTTTCATAACATGAATTATATCAATCATGTTATGAAAACGTCTGCTATTTTTTGGAGGGGTATTAGGCTGCAGCGGAAGCCATTGCCAGCACCCGATCATGCTTAGCGAGGCGGCGCTTCTGAATCGCGCGCACCACCCAGATGCACACCGCACCCAGAACCGCGCCGGCAGTATTGTTCACAATGTCATCCACATCGAAAGTACGGTAGGTGAAGCCCGCCAGACCCCAGTTACCGGTCAGCTGGCTCAGCTCAATGAAGCTCGAGAGCGCGAAGCCACTTAGTGCCGTAGCGCGCAGACCCCAGCGCAGGCAGCCCGCCGTAAAGAAGCCCAGGGGAATGAACATCGCAATATTGAAGAAGAGCTGCGCGTACACGGTAGTCGCGAAGCGGCGCAGACCCATGCCGGCCGTCAGGTCCCACGCCTGCTGCCAGCTCCAGCCCACATAGAAGCGCGGGTAGTACAGTTCGGGGTTCGTGACGCTATTGCGCTAGCCAATCGGGAGTCAGCGTCAGCGAAAGAATCGAGGCAAGGAACAACGCGAAAGATGCAGTCAGCAGGTATTGGCGGGTGCTGTGCGCTCGACCGGTCCTCTTGGCACGCAGGCGCATACCAATGAACCCGATGATAGAGAGTGCGACAGTAAGCGCCGCAATCTCGATGGCGAAGGTGCCAATCATGTGTTTACTGAGCAGTTCCTGCATGCCGTGTGTTCCTTAGGTCGTGAGAGTGAGTAATATGCTTTCCACCTGCATATATGCCTGTTCTAACATATATTTCCGATGGTATATAGCGGGTTACCGTTCATGCCCGCCGCATATCGTTCACCACCAGTGTAAAAGACCGCTCTATGGCTCACCCTAGGCGAAACTGTGAAAAAGCTGTACACGCACCCAAACATGCCACGAGAACCACCACAGCCGGTGCCGTCAGTACAAAACATCCGGCGGGAACACCGGCGCAATATACCGACCAAACAGCAGCACGAACAAGAGCGCGCCCGCAATCGCAGCCGCCATCGCACCCACAACCTGCACCAGCCACAGCATCAGGAACTTCACCATCTTGCCCTCAGCGCGGGCAGTCAGCGCCTCCACCATGGCGGTCGAGAAGGTCGTAAACCCACCCAGCAGACCGGTCGTAATCACCGTGCACCAGAACGCCACCTGTTCCGTGGCGTTATAGTGCACGCCCAGCGCGCGAGGATTAGAGACCGGCATAATCAGCAGGCCGTACAGGAACGAGCCCACCAGGTTAATGACGAACACCGGGCTAATAATCGACGACTCCGTGCGCAGGCGAGGCGACATCGCCTTATCGAGGAAGAAGCGGGTCATCGCACCCAGACCGCCGCAGAGGAACACCATCAGAGCGAAAAACATTAGCGGCCCTCCTCAGCATCGTGGACGGGTACCAGGCGGGACGCCACAAAACGGCCGGTCAGCATGCCAGCCGCGGCGGCAACCAAACCACCCACGAGCAGCACTGCCACCGCCAGCACCATATATTGAGCGTGCACCGTGTACGGCAGAAAAATCGTCTGCGCCAGCACCGCAGCAATCGACGAATAGGTCGTGTAGCCGCCCATCATACCCGCACCGAACAGCAGGCGGAACGAGTGAATCCGGTCCTCGCCGTCACGGCGCGCGTAGGCGTTCCACACCATCGTCAGCAGGCCCAGCGTGAACGAACCCAGCAGGTTCGCCACCAGCACGCCACCGGGGGTGTACACGCGGCACAGCGCACCCGTGCCGCCGCCCAAAAAGACAAGAAAAGGGGCAGGCACACGGGTTAGAACGCCTCCTATCCTCTGCCGGATACTCGCGCGGTTCCTCATCACCGTGCACCTGCCCTTTCGTCTCGTATTAGTCTTCAAAGTGCGCTACAACAGCGCACAAACACACACTAATACTTTAGCGGTTACCCAGGCTTTAGCTGTTACCCGAACCGGCGGCAGACTCACGCTCGTGCTGAATCTTCTCGCTCAGTGCGGCGCCCTCAACATCCATATTCGGGGTGAGGCGGTCCAGCCACTTCGGTATCCACCACGCCTTATCACCCAGCAGAGCCATAACCGCAGGGGTCAGCGTCATGCGCACGATGAATGCATCCACGAGCACGCCGAATGCCAGACCAAAGCCCATCGGGCGGATCATGGTCGAATCAGCGAAGATGAAGCCACCAAACACCGAAATCATGATGATCGCGGCAGCCACCACCACACGCACCGCATGGTTATAGCCGGTTACGATGGCGGTCGCCGCGTCCTTGCCGTGCACATACGCTTCACGCATGCCAGTCACCAGGAACATCTGGTAATCCATGGCAAGACCGAAAAAGAATACCGATGAGCAGGGTCGGCAGGAACGACAGCACCGGACCCGGGTGGTCCACACCGAAGAGGAAGCTCATGAAGCCCAGCTGGTAGATGGACACCACGGCACCGAAGCTCGCCAGCACCGAGAAGAGGAAGCCCACCGAGGCAACCAGCGGAACCATGATTGAGCGGAACACCAGGATCAGCACCAGGAAGGACAGGCCCATCACTACGCCCAGGTACAGGGGCAGCTTCTGCGCGAGCACCTCAGAGACGTCAATATTGCCGCTGGTCTGACCCGCGATGCCGAGAGAGACCTCAGAGCCCTGAACCGGAACGGTTACGGCGCGCAGCTCGTGGACGAGCTCTTCGGTCTCCACGGAGCTTGCACTGTGGGCAGGAATCACCTGGAAAATCATGAGGGTACGATCATCGGTCATGCCGCCGGGAACCACAGCCTGCACGTTCGCGCCGCCGCGTTCCTTGACTGCAGAGGCGATATCAATCTGCGCCTGCTGAGCCTGCTCCTCACTCATGTTCGCGGGGGTGTGCGCGACCGCGACCAGCGGGGCGCTCATACCCTCACCGAACTTGTCCTTGACCAGCGCGTACGACTTGTACGCGGCGCTATCGGAGGGGTAGTTCGAGGCGTCGGGCAGGCCCAGGCGCATCTGAGACATGGGAGCGGCAACCGCCAGCAGCGCCAGCGTACCCATCACCAGGGTCAGTAGCGGGCGAGCCAGCACGAGGCGCAACCAGCCATTCGGCTTCTCGGTGCGGGCGGCATCCTGCGCGCGGCGTTCCTCAATCTTCTTCGGAGTATCGATGGAAGCCCACAGCTTCTTCGACATAATCTTGGTGCCCGCCAGGGACAGCACCGCCGGGGTGAGGGTAACCGCAATCAGAGCGGCAACAACCACGCAGAACGCGGCGGCGTTACCCATCACACCCAGGAAGGGAATACCGGTCACGTTCAGCGCAACCAGCGCAATAATCACGGTGCTTGCCGCAAAAATCACGGCATTACCACTCGTACCGTTCGCCAGGGCAATCGCCTGGATCTTCGGCATGCCGTCAAGCAGGTTCGTGCGGTAGCGGTTCAGGATGAACAGCGAATAGTCGATACCGACCGCCAAGCCGAGCATCAGGCCCAAGGTGTAGGCGGTGGAGCTCATCTGAATGATGGAAGACAGCGAGAGCGTGCCGAGCACACCCACCACCACGCCCACCAGGGACATGAGAATCGGCAGGCCGGCAGCTACGAGGGTGCCGAGCATGACCATCAGCACGATGAAGGCGATGACCATACCTGCAACCTCACCGGTGTGCGAGCCGCCGCCGAGCGCAGATTCGCTCAGGTTCGCGTCGAACTGGACGGTCGCCCCGTGCAGGTTCGCCAACTCGATATCGGACATGACCTTCTGCAGGTCGGCGGAGGGAACCTCAAAAATCTTCTTCTTGAACGACACGGTCGCAATCGCCGTGGACTGATCCTCAGAGACCATACGGTAGCCTGCGGTGAAGTCGTACAGCTTCTGCTGACGCTCCAGCTGCTCACGCTGTGCGGGTAGCTCACTTTCGGTCTTCTGCAGCTGGTTGCGCTGCTCGTCCAGCTTCTTCTTGCCCTCAGCCAGCTCATCCTTCTTGGAGGCGATTTCTGCGCGGCCCGCATCGACCTGCTTCTGGCTCTCGGCGAGGGTGTCGCGCTGCTGGTTGAGGGCGTTCTGCTGTTCGGTCAGCTGCGTCTGCTGGGCGTTGAGTTGCTCCATCATGGCGGCGGGTGAGCCTGCCGCCTCCGCCTGGGCATAGCCCTCCTTCAGCTGTACCTGGGCGTCATCGAGCTGATTCTGCGCCTCATCCAGTTGCTTTCGGCCCGCGGTAATCTGCGCCTGGGAGTCGTCGAGCTTCTTCTCGTTGTCAGCAATCTGCTTGGTGCCGTCTTCAATCTGAGAGGCGGCGGCGTTCAGCTGCTTTTTGCCGTCCTCAATCTGGGCGGGTGCAGCACCAAGCTTGGTGTGTGCCTCGTCGAGCTGGGTTTTCGCTTCGGCAAGCTTGGAGGTGGTGGTGAACGGGTCGGTGACCGCGTCCACGGCGGGCACCTCGGTGGTGAGCTTGTTCAGCGCGGTAGAGAATGCCTGCTTCTGTTCTTCGGTGAGGGCGGTGCCGTCGCCGGTGGTGATAATGATCTGGCCGGAGCCGCGGTTGGCGCTCGGGAAGCGCTGTGCGAGCTCGTCGGAGAGCTGCTGGGTCTGCGTTCCGGGCATGGTGAAGGTGTTGCTGAGCTTGCCGTGGAACGCGGTGTAGGCACCCGCTACACCGGCAATGATGAGTACCCAGGCAAGGATGACAGCCCAGGCACGGCGGGCGGCGGCTTCACCGATGCGGTAGAGCCATGTAGCCATGAATTATTCCTTTGAAGTTGAGTGAGTGAAGAGTTTGGTGCGTTGGGTGCGTGTGAATACGGTGGTTGCCCTGTACTGCGATTGCTGTGCCCTGTTTTTGGGCAAAAAACACCCCGCTTCGGGCACCTGCAGGTGAGGTGCCCGAAGCGAGAGTTTTTGAGCGTGAACGCTTTGGGGCTTAGCTTGCGAATTCGCCCTGGACCAGACGGCCCAGGTAGTCGAGTGCCTCGAGTACGCACTGGCGCATCGCTTCGATGGCGAGTGCTTCGGGGTGGGTGCCTTCGGGGGCTTCCGCTGCGACCTTGGCGGTTACTTCTTCGGCGCGGGTGAGGTAGTAGTAGACGCCTTCACCGATGGTTTCGGAGAGGTTGGAGGCGAAGACTGCCACGCGCAGGTAGGGCAGGTCGGGGTATGCCTCGAGGTACTGTTCGAGGAAGATGTCGTAGGTGCGCTCGAGGATGACATGCGAGTATTCCTCGAACTTTGCGGGGCTGTCCATTTCGAGGGCGTAGAGCAGGTGTGCGAAGGGTGCGATGTACTCTTCGAGGGTGTTGCTCATGAAGACGTTGCGGGCGATGGAGAGCATTTCGGCTTCCATGCTTGCGTTTTCGCCGGAGATGCTGAAGTCGCATTCTTCGAAGATGCGGTTGAAGTACTGGTTCATGCGGGTGACCAGCACGTCGTCTACGGAGGCGAAGTGGTTGAAGATGGTGCGGCGGGAGACGCCGGCGCGTTCTGCGAGTGCTTCTGCGTTGAGGGCGCCGTAGCCGCCCTCGAGGATGAGGGATTCTGCTGCCTCAACGATTGCGATGCGGTTCTCTGCCTTGCGGGCGGAACGCTTGTCCGTGATGTTTGCGGGGGATTCAACAAGATTAGCCATGTTTTTACAATACGCGCATTGTTTCACCGAGGGTAACTATTTTGGGGTTAGATTGACCACATATTTGCACTCCAGGTAATAAACTTGAAGTGCAGATTTAATGTTTACTCAACAAGCAATTTAGCGTTTTGGCATGTCAAACCAATATAAAACCGCAAAAGCACAACAAAAGGGGAGCAGAGTGCACACACAACACACCCCGCTCCCCCTCAAGCAGCCATTCACAGAGTGGACACACAGACCAGCTAGCAGGCCAGACGGCTAATTAGACACCGGACTAGGCAACCGACTGAAGACGCGCATCCAGCGGCAGACGCACTGTAAAGACCGTATGGCCCGGCTGGCTCTGCACCTGAATCGAACCGCCGTGCGCCTGCACGATTGCCTGCACAATCGCCAAGCCCAGGCCGGTGGTTCCATCCGAGCCGGAGCGCGCCTTATCGGCACGAGTGAAGCGGTCAAAAATCTTCGGCAGGAACTCGGGCGCAATACCCGGACCGTTATCGGTCACGGTAACTACGGCCTCGCGACGTGCCGCATCCACCGACAGACCCGCGGTCACGCGCGTACCCTCATCGGTATGCTTGCGGGCGTTCGAGAGCAGGTTCAGAATCACGCGCTGAATCTGGGAGCGATCCGCCACCACTTCGACCGGCTCATCGGGCAGGTTCAGGTGCCACTCGTGGGTGCGGGCTGCCGCCTGCATATCGGAGGTACATTCGAGTACCAGCTCGGTCAGGTCAACCTGCTCCAGCTTTGGGTTCGCGGCCTTCATCGAGGCGGGCGAGGGTCAGCAGGTCTTCCACGAGGCGGGACATACGCTCGGTCTGCGAGTCGATGCGCGCCAGGAGGACTGGCCGGATTCGCTGAGCGGTTCGGTCCAGCGGAGCATATCGGAGTAGCCCTTAATGGCGGCGAGGGGCGTGCGCAGCTCGTGGGATGCGTCCGCGATGAAAGCGCGAATCTGATGCTCGGTGCGTTCGCGCACTTCGAGGGCTGAGTTCACGTTATCAAGCAGCTGGTTGAGGGCGTAGCCAACCGCGCCCACTTCGGTACGCGGGTCGGAGTCACGCGGCTCCACTCGCACCGCCGAGGAGATGGTGTGTTCCTCCAGGTCAAGGTGCGCCACATCGGTTGCCACGGCGGAGACTCGTTCCAGCGGTTTCATGGTGCCGCGAATAATGTAGGAACCCGCCACACCGGCGCCGACCATTACGGCGATGGATCCGAGGGACACCACGATTACGAAGATGGTGAGGGTCTGCTGTACGTTGGCGAGCGGAATACCGACTACCTGGGCGTCAGCACTGCTATTAGCCTTCGGGGTGATTTTCACGAGGTACAGACCGGATTCCAGTTTGACCTCGCGCTCTTCTTCTTTGGTGGCATTCAGTGCCATGGTTCCGAGGGTTACCTGGTCATTGGCGGAGAGGGTTTGTACGGTGCCATCCTTGGCGAGCTTACTGGCGATTTCTACGGCACCTTCGGATTCGACACAGGTGATGATGGTTCCGGACGCCTGACCGGGTGCGAAGAGCGAGTTGCTCTTCTGCAGGTCACTACAGTCCACTTCTTCTCGTTTGCCGTCTCGGGAGGTCGGCTGCACGACGCGGTGGCTGGTTTCCTTGAGGTCGCTTTGCGCCTGCTGGTAGAGGGAGTTCTGCAGGGTCACGTAGGTGGACAGGCCGATAATGAGCAGGCAATGCCGAGTGCCGCCACGAGGATGGCAATAAGGCGCGAACGGAGGTGGGGTACGTAGCCCAGTTCTTCGGGGGATGCTTCGGGGTTCCTCATGCTCTTCCAAGCGGCGCGTAGGCGCACGAAGAAGTTTCCGCGGGAGGGAACGGAGCCATCGCACGCGGAAGTACCCGCGCGCAGGGGGCGGGTTGCTTCGTTATCCGAGGCGGCGGGTTCACCGGGTGAGTAGGAGCCCACAAGCATCCTTTCTTTCTACATTCGAAATACGGAATATAACTGATATGGCGCGGTATAACCGAGTGTTATACCGCGCCATATGAAGAGCAGAGAATAAACTTAGACAGCGGGACGCAGAACGTAACCGGCACCGCGCACGGTGTGAATCATCGGTTCGCGACCCACATCAATCTTCTTACGCAGGTACGAGATGTACAGCTCCACAATATTTGCCTGACCACCAAAATCGTAGTTCCAGACATTGTCGAGAATCTGGCTCTTGGAGACCACGCGCTTCGCGTTCTCCATGAGGTAGCGCAGCAGGTCGAACTGGGTTGCGGTGAGGTTGATTTTTGCTCTCCACCGCGAGTCACCTCGCGGGTGTCCTGGTTCAGCACCAGGTCACCCACAACGAGCTCGGCATCGTCAATGGCGGCGACACCGGAGCGCTGAACCAGGCGGTGCAGACGGATCATGACCTCTTCCATGGAGAAGGGCTTGGTCACGTAGTCGTCCGCACCGGCGGCAAGGCCCTCGATACGGTTGTCGACCGAGTCCTTAGCGGTCAGGAAGAGGCAGGGAACCTCGGGGTAGAACTTACGGATACGGGTGAGCAGTTCCAGGCCATCGAAGCCGGGCATCATGATGTCCAGCACGAGCACGTCGGGTCGCCAATCGCGGGCAATCGCGAGCGCGGAGGGGCCGTCACCGGCGGACTGCACATCCCAGCCGATCATTTTCAGGCCCATGCTGACGAGTTCCTTGAGCATTTCCTCGTCGTCAACGACGAGGGCGCGGATGGGGCTGCCGTCCGGGTGCTCGAGTGCGGGAAGGTTCTTGGCGATTTCGGTTGCTTTACTGCTCATGTGGTTAAGAGTATCGCGATTTAGGGTTCACGGTGGGGCGGGATCCGGTTTTCAGCCGCAAACTTATGGAATGCTTGCCCGCGTCACAGCTGGGGCACAGTTTCGCGCCGCCCATTATCCCAACCACGCGCGTTAACCCTTCAATACGGGTTCAATCTTTCGGTAAAATTTGTAGTAGCTTAGGTGATACTCAATCGCCTTTTATCGTTTCAGTGTGCCACCCCGACACAGGCGCCCCGACACCCGCAGAGGAGGACACATGCGCATTAGCCGTATTTATAACAATAATGTTGTCCTCACGGTGGATCATTTGGGCAAGGAGTCCGTGATGATTGGTCGCGGCATTGCCTTGGTAAGCGTAAGGGTCAGCTGATTGACCCGTCTGCGGTGGAGCAGACCTTTGTGCCTGAGAAGGGCATGTCGGGTGAGCGTTTGAGCATGACGCTGTCTGAGATTCCGGCGGAGATTCTGTCGATTGCTACGCAGCTGGAGTCGAAGGTTCGCGCCGAGGGGTGCGCTGGAGCTGTCGAATTCTTTTATTCTTCCGTTGGCTGATCACCTGCATTATGCGGTGGTTCGTGCGCGTGATGGGGTGCGGGTGGAGTATCCGCTGGCGCCGGAGGTGACTGTTCTTTATCCGCGCGAGGTGGAGTACGGTCGCGCGGTGTTGGCGATGGTTCGCGAGCGCTTGCAGGTTGAGCTGGACCCGAACGAGGCTATTCCTCTAGCGTTGCACCTGGTCAACGCGCAATTTGCGACGGCGGACATGTCTCAGGCGTTCCGTATGACTGAGGTTTTCGCACAGGTTTTTGAAATCATCGAGGCGAGTTACGAGCAGAAGATTGACCCGGATTCGATGAGCGCGGCACGTTTTGTGACGCATCTGCGGTACCTGTTTGTGCGGGCGAGCCGCGCCTCCGTAGATCGTGCTGAGGGTGCCGAGGATGAGGTGTCGCAGCCGAGCCTGTTGGCGGCTCTTCGTGCGGATGCACCGCGCGCCTACGCGTGTGCGCAGAAGGTTTTGTTGGTGCTGCAGATGCAGTTGAAGCAGAGCCTGACTCGTGATGAGCTGACGTATTTGACGATTCATATTGTGCGCCTGGCGCGGGATATGTGGGGCATTAACGCGTAGCGTATGCTCTGTAGAAAAAGCGACCGGGGTTCTCGGTCGCTTTTTCTATGCCCGAAATCGGTGAGAAATTCCCGGTAAGGGGTTTCAGTGAAGAGTCTAAAGCAAGGTCTGAGGGAAGCACTGCCGGGCGGAACGTGGCCGTTAAAGGTGGGTTGCTATTTATATATACAACCTGTCACTAAATTGTCGTTTTCCCGGGTTTTCCTTCGCGCGTTAGCGCGTCGATTTAAATTTTGAAATGACGGTTTATAGCGGCGTATTCCAGAAATACCATTCTGTGGACAGACCGCAGGAAAATGTGGGTTTTTTATTAATCCCACATCTTTTGATTCGCACACTCATTTTTTGCTCGGTATTTTCTTTGTAAATCATTTTCTCGCACTCGTGCGCTCCACATATTCCACGTCAAACACCTCGCCAGTCCATCAGCAAGACGCCAATACTCCCGAATTTTCGCGAGAGTAACGCTAACCCCTTCGCGCAGACAAGCATTTTTCGGTGTTCTGTTTAAATTTTTTACACCCTGGCAATAAATACGTGTTTTGACATCAAAAACCCATATTCCAACACTTGAAAAAATGTCACAAGAACCTAAAGTGTGCATGCTCAGAAAAAACCCACAAAACACAAAAACAACGTGTTACTATCTGAGAATTATGAGGCTCCTCACGGGGCCACTACACACCATGTCACGAACACGAGAGGACCACTATGGTCACTATCATTGTGGCGGCACACGGCGAGTCGGCTCCGGCTCTGCTGAAGACCGCCGGCATGATCCTCGGTAACTTCGAAAACGTCCACCCGGTCACGTTCCTGCCGGGTCAGGGCCCCGAAGATCTCGTCGAAGAGTACACCCGCATCGTTGAGGCGTCTGAAGCAGAAGAAACCCTGCTGCTGGTCGACCTCTTCGGCGGTAGCCCCTACAACGCCGGTGCGCAGTTCGCAGCCACCCGCGAGGGCGTCGACGTCGTCTCCGGTGTCAACGTACCGATGCTTATTGAGGTCATCTCCGGCGCAGGCCGTAAGAACGCAACCCTCAAGTCCCTGGTCGCTAAGGCGCACAAGGCTGGCACTAAGGGCATTCGCTCCTTTCCAGGAGGCGAACCAGCCCGCAGCCGCCAAAGCCTGCCGAAGCGAAGCCTGCAGAGACCAAGGCGGTCGAAGTTCCGGCTGCTCAGCAGGTTCCCGGCGGCACCATGGACGCTATCTTCACCCGCATCGACTCCCGCCTGATTCACGGTCAGGTGGCAGGGCACCTGGGTTCCGCATATCGCACCGCAGACCTTCATCGCGGCATCCGATAATGCGGCACACGATCAGCTGCGCAAGTCCCTGCTGCTGCAGGTCGCGCCGACCAGTGTGAAGACCAACGTCCTGGACATCGCTAAGGCTGGTCGCGTGTACAACAACCCCAAGTACACCGGCATGAAGACCATGTTCGTCGTAGAATCCCCCGTTGACGTGGTGCGACTGCTCGACGAAGGCGTCAAGATCAACGAAGTGAACGTTGGTGGCGTCACCTTCAAGACCGGCATGGTTCAGCTTTCGGACGCAGTGTACGCCTCCGAGGAGCACCTGGAAGCCTACCGCGAACTCATTAAGCGCGGTGTGAAGCTGACGGTGCAGCAGCTGCCCAACCACTCCCCGGTTGATTTGGAAAAGATCCTCAAGCAGAAAGGCCTGGACGCATGAGCGCCCTGACGTTTATTCTCGTTGTTCTCGTGGCGTTCATTGCGGGCGTCGCATCCGTGGTGGACGAGCGTCAGTTCCACCGCCCCCTGGTCGCTTGTACCCTGATGGGTTTTGCGCTGGGTGACCCGACTACCGGCATTATGCTCGGTGGCGCACTGGAGCTCATCGCCCTGGGCTGGATGAACGTCGGTGCGGCTATGGCTCCCGACTCGGCTCTGGCATCCACCATCTCCGCTGTTGTTGTGATTCAGGGTCACCAGGACATCACCACCGGTATTGCTATTGCTGTGCCGCTGGCTGCAGCAGGTCAGGTTCTGACCATTTTCGTTCGTACCATTACGGTGTTCTTCCAGCATCAGGCTGATAATTTCGCGAAGACCGCGAACTTCCGCGGTATTGAGTTGATGCACATTAGCGGTATGGCTCTGCAGGGTCTGCGTGTGGCTATCCCGACCGCTATTGTGGCGCTGATTAGCTCCGAAGAGCTGACCCGCCTGCTGAACATGATTCCCACCGAGGTGACCGTTGGTCTGCGTATCGCCGGTGGCATGATTACCGTGGTCGGTTTCGCAATGGTCATCAACATGATGCGTTCGAAGGCTCTCATGCCCTTCTTCTTCCTCGGCTTCATTGCCGCTGCCGCTATCCCGGCAACCCAGTCGATTTCGATTGCTGGTACCGACGGCGGAAAGCGCGAGGATGTCTCGTCGCACCCTGTCCAGTCCCGGCACAGTTCAACCTGGTTGCTATCGGTATTGTGGGCGCCTGCCTGGGTCTGCTGTACACCCAGCTGAACCCGCTCTTCCATAAGAGCGAGGCACCCGCCGTAGCACCGGCAGCCGCAGCAAACGACCTCGACAACGAGCTCGAATAAGGAGCATCACCATGACTGAAAACAAGAACGTCGAGCTCGTTGAAGTTCCCGAGCTCACCCAGCGCGATAAGGTCGACACCTACATCCGCTCCACCTTCCTGCTCGGTTCGTTCAACTTCGAACGCATGCAGTCCATCGGTTTCGCGGTTTCCATGATTCCGGCCATTAAGCGCTTCTACACCAAGAAAGAAGACCAGGCGGAGGCGCTGACCCGCCACCTGGAGTTCTTCAACACCCAGCCGTGGGTTGCATCCTCGATTATGGGCGTGACCGCTGCGATGGAGCGTGAGAAGGCAGCCGGTAAGGACATTGACGAAGCCGCCATCACCAACGTTAAGGTGGGCCTGATGGGCCCACTGGCCGGCGTGGGCGACCCGATTTTCTGGGGTACCGCACGTATCGTGCTGGCGGCTCTGGGCGCATCCCTGGCGGTGACCGGCAATATTCTGGGCCCGCTGCTGTTCTTCTTCGGCATGACCGCAATTCGTTGGGCAACCCGCTGGTACGGCTTCAAGTACGGCTACGAGAAGGGCACCCAGATTGTGACCGAGGCGGGCGGCAACACCCTGCAGAAGATTACTCAGGGCGCCTCCGTGATGGGCCTGTTCGTGATGGGTGCTCTGGTGTACCGCTGGACGAGCGTGAACATTCCGTTGCCACTGACTAGCTACACAAACCAGGCGGGCGAGACGGTAAATGTGACCGTCCAGTCCGTGCTGAACGATCTGCTGCCGGGCCTGGCCTCGCTGGGTCTGTGCTTCCTGTGCATGTGGCTGCTGAAGAAGAAGGTCAACGCTATCTGGTTGATTTTCGCTCTGTTTGCCGTGGGTATCCTCGGTTCGTACCTGGGCTTCCTGGCCCTCTAAAAATCTGAGGGATGAGCCCTTTCACCCTTCAGCGAAGGCGTGAGATTCAGGGGCTTGTCTCAAGTGGTGGGGGTGTGGTCGGTACACTTAAAAGTACCGGCGGCACCCCCGTTTTTCATGGGCGTTTTCTATCGGTTGCGGCGCACAATTCGCGGCAATGCAGCCCTCCCGCGAAGGAGTTTCTATGACCAAGTTAATGGCTTTCGACCTGGACGGCACGATCCTGTTTAACCGTGCCGTAGAGCCTGCCACTGAGCGGGCGATTGCCCGCTGGCAGGCGGAGGGTAACCTGGCGGTCTCGTGCACGGGCAAGAGCATTTTTGCTACTCAGCTGGCGTTGAACCCGACCGCCATCCGCTTTGACTACCACGTGCTGTACACGGGTGCGGTGATTACCGATCGGGAGTACCGGGTGATTTACCATCAGCCTCTTCCGGTGAGTGTTGTGCAGGCGTGCTACGAGCATTTCAGCACCGTGGACGGCGTGGCTCTGTTCGCGACGACTCTGGATAACGATTACAGCCTCTGCGACCGGGTGGGTTCCTCGACGAATATTCTGCCGGAGTTCACTCCCCTGCCGGCTGATGACCTGCAGAATCACGAGTACGTGGGTGTGCCCCTGTGGATTCCGGATGCTCAGGTTCGCGAGGCGGCGTACACCTGGATTCTGGACCGTTTTGGTGACTCGGTGGACTGCCACAAGAACCAGGACTTCCTGGACATTGTGCCGCCCGCCTGCACCAAGGGTAGCGGTCTGCAGCACCTGGTGGAGTACCTGCAGGCTGAGCATCCGGGCACCTCCTATGAGGTGCACACGATTGGTGACTCGTGGAACGACATCGACATGCACCGCTACGCTGACCGTTCGGCGTCTTTCAGCTACTCCCCCGACGAGGTTAAGGCCGTCACCACCGATTGCGTGGATAAGGCGTACGAGTTTATTGAGGCGTCCCTGTAGAAGCTGCCGAGGCGGCGGCTAGGCGAGCGCTGAGCCCCCTAGCCGCGTCTGCCAGCCGCTTGCGCATACTCGCCGCTTACCCCCCGTTTCACGTGAAACACCCACTTTCCAATACTCCCCGTACCCGTCATTGCCCCGTGAGGTTTCTATGTGCCCCTCTTCCTCTAAGTCTCCCAAACCCCAGTCCGCAAAGAGCCAGCAGCCCGAGCCTGACCAGTCTTACGACCCCTCCAGCTTCTCCGACACCTTCCGCGCTATGGCGCGTGAATCGCTCGTGAAGAACCAGAAGAGTCGCCCGGACTCCCCCATCGTCTCAATTTCTCCGGTGCTGATTGTTTTGGGTGCCATTGCGGCGGCGCTGTACGGGCTGTGGCAGAGCTGGGCGTGCCTCATTCCGCTGGTGCTGATTCTGGTGCTCATGTGGGTGCGGTACACGATGCAACGTCAGGCGCTCAACGATTTTGCGGAGCTGGAGGCGGCACGCACCGCCTGGAAGAAAACCCGCGACCGCCAGTACCTGGAGCTGATGGCGGTGCAGTCGGCGCGCATCCTGGAGGAGAATAAGGCGCTGACCAAGCAGGCTCGCGCGCACGTGCAGGAGTACGCGGATTTCGCGGCACAGAAGCTGGGTGCTCAGCGCTAAACATCGTGAGTGCACAGGCATCAAGAAACCCCCTCAGATGTTTGAACTGCGCCCCGAAACTTGGACGCATTAAATACTAGCCGCTACACGGCTTCCCTCAGGGCCTGATCCCGGTACTCTACCGGAGTCAGGCCCTTAAGCTTCACCTGGCGTCTTGTTGTATTCCAATGCGTAATGTACGCATCGAGGTCAGCTTTGAAACTCTCAAAGGTTAGCCAGTCCTGGCCACGAAAAAACTCGTCCTTAAGATGTCCAAAGACCTGCTCAGTGGCACCATTGTCGATGCAGTTACCTTTGCGTGACATACTCTGAATAAAACCATTATCAGCAAGCGTTCTGACGTAGAACTCGTGCTGATACTGCCACCCCATATCCGAGTGCAAAATCAGCTTGACTCCCTCGGGTTTGGCCTCCATGAGTATCTGAAGCATCTCTTGCTGCTGAGCAAGATTAGGGCACATCGAGATGGAATAGGCGACAATCTCCTTGCTAGCAAAGTCATAAACCGGCGCGAGATAGGCCTTACCGAAGGAGAGCTTAAACTCGGTAACATCGGTAGCCAACTTCTGCCAAGGACCGGTCGCCGTGAAGTTGCGACCGATGATGTTCTCAAAACTTTGCCCCGCCTCCCCCTTGTAGGAGTTGTACCTGTGGTAGGGCCTCTGGCGGCGTATACCGCAGCGCAGCCCCATCTGACGCATCATCTTCAAGACCGTCTTATCGGCGATGCGCACCCCTTCCTCAGCACGCAGACACATAGCTACCTGCCTGTGACCGCACCCGTTGGGGGTACGTGAAAAGATCTGGGCGACCTTGGGACGTAGCTGCACTCTGGTTGGCTGCTGGGGATGAGCCAACGCGTAGTAGTAGCTCGACCTGGCAAGGCCTGCCGCCTCAAGGAGATCGTACGGCAGCGTGCCGCGCCCTGAAAGCTCAGCGACCACTAGGGGCTTTGTCCCGGTTTGGGAGCGCTTCTGCGCCTTCAGGGCAATCGATTTTTTTAGGTACGCCACCTGCGCCTCAAGCTTGCGCACGCGCTCTTCGAGTTCCTCCTCACGCGTTGGCGGCACCGCCCGCACCGACCCCTTTGGCCTGCCCTTAGGTTTAGGCTTAAGCGCCTGCGCACCGCCCTCACGGTACAGCCTGCACCACTGCTTCAACGGTGTCGTGCTTGCAATACCGAAACGCACCATCGCTTCAGGCTTACTCATCCCACCGTCAACCACGGCCTTCGCTGCGGCGACCTTGGTCTCGTAGTCGTATTTGGTGTGCTTTACTCCCATGGTAAGAAGCCCGTCCTTCCCGATGACGTGGTACATTTTCTGCCACTCTCTCACAGTCGCGGCAGACACACCAAGCCTGCTGGCGGTCAGACGATAGCCACATCCTTTCTCAAACATTTGCGCTGCTTGCTTCCGAAGCAAACGGTCATGTCTTACTCCCCAGATGTTCAGACATGAAAAAGCCTCCTGTTTCTTGGACTTTATTTTCGTTGTCCAGAAACGGGAAATGATTCAGTCTCTGAGGGGGTTTTAGCGTCTAAAGGTATAAAGCCCTAGTTGGTCTTCTGCGTGGGCGCTTCAACAAGTGCTTCAGCAGGTTCTTCTGCAGCGCCCTCGGTGAGCTCCGCAGGTTCTTCGCCCACATCATCAGTAGCCGGAACCTCATCCAGGCGCTGCACCACAGCAGGGCGGTATCAAAGCCGCGGCGGGAGGCGCGAACCGCCTTCGCGTCCATGGTGTACAGCTGCTCGCGGTTCGTCAGCACGACCAGGGTCATGGCGTTCAGGCAGACGCCCACAATGCACAGAATCCAGCCGATCGGCATGAACCGACCGCCGGAAAGCACCGCACCGGGAAAGCATCAGGGCAACAGAAACCAGGTACGCCGGGAAAGCAAAAACTTCGTATTCACGACCGACCTGCCTTAGCGTGCGTTGGAGCGGGGCTTGGGGTGCGACCGAACAGGGGCGCGAGGGACAGAACAGCTCATGCGACCGGGGGCGGGAGCAACAATCGGCTGAGATTCGGTGGGCTCTTCCTCGCGGACCTCTGCAGCTTTCAGCGGGCTCGGTCGCTTCAACAGCCTCAGCGGGAGCTACTTCCTGCTCAGCCTGCGCCACTACCTCGTGCTCGCCGCCTCCTGCTCGACTACCTCATGCTCAGCAGCTTCACGCTCTTCACGGCGGTGCTCGAGCGCTCGCGGATGCGGTTCTCCTGAGAGGACTCGAAGCCGTCCAGGTTGGCAACCAGTGCGGGGTCGGGTTACCCTTCGCCTTACCCACGGACAGCACGAAAGGCAGGGACGTTCAGACCCAGCGCAAGAATCAGAAGAATCCAGCCGAGCCACAGGGAGCCAGGGGCTGGAGGTTCCGATCAGAGCGCGCCGCAAAAATCACGCCGAGGGAGGTCAGGTACGCAGGCGAAAGAGTCTTGAAATCCATGTCTACTTTCAATGTGTTCGTGAGTTTGAGAGAGCTAACGTTCGGTTCTCATTTTAGGTGATAGTTGAGGCTTAATCTGCTTCTGCCCCTGTCTATCGCCTGTGAGCTAAAGACCAGCGGGCTTTACTCGGTGGCGTAGGCAGGGGCAGAAACGTAGTGTTCGCGCACGGGCGTACCGGCTAGGACTTGGGGTTACCTCGTTGGTGACCAGGGGCGAGGCGGGCGCGTTCTCCACCACAGGGATTGCGCGGGTGCTCAGGGTGCCCTGGTGCTTCTTCCAGAGGTTGTAGCGTTCCATGGCGACCGCGCCGGCGGTCATGGCGGGCAGAATGAACATGCCGGAGGAGCGGATGCTTTCAGCCTGCGCCAGGATGTCCAGCTTACGCACCACGCGGGTCACGTCGTGGGAGTCGTAGCGGTCCTGCGCCGCAATGACCTCATTCTGCGCGGCGACGAGGGCGGCGTCGCGCAGGCGTACAAAGTCGTTCCTCTTGTCCTTAAGTTTCTCCATGTACTGCTTGTATTCTTCGGGCAGTGCCTCACTAATTTCGTCTCGGCGGGTAATGGCGGAGCACATTTCCTTCACGCGAGCGTAGGGTTTCAGGTCGGTGGTTGCCTTCGCTTCAGCCTGTAGCGCTTCAGGGCGGCGTCCTGCGCAATTTGGAGCAGCTCGGGTACGGCGGTTTCTTCTTCATGGTTTAGCCTGCGCCAGGACCTTCACGAGCAGGGGCAGGGTCGGGCCGGGCAGCACGAGGGTGAAGAAGAGTACGGAGAGCATCATGACGATGGCGTCCTGGCGTACCTGTTCGGTGCCGTTGACCACGGGGATGGACAGGGCAAGAATCAGGGTCACGAGGCCTCGCATGCCGGACCAGGTCATAACGATAACTTCAGCAAAGCTTTCGGGTGCACCCTCGTGGATGGGGTTCTTGCGTCCTGCCAGCCAGACGATGGTGAACCAGATGAGGCGCACCAGGATGGCGACCAGTGCGACCAGGGCACCGTCAGCGAAGAGGCTTGCGATACGGGAGGGGTCGGCGGTGGCGATGATACTACTTGCCTGCAGGCCGATGAGGCCGAAAGCGACACCGGTCATGAGCAGCTCAATAATCTGCCAGAAGGAGGTGGAGGAGAGGCGTTCTTCCGCTTCGAGTGCCGCCATGTATTTGGTGCTGGTGAACTGGATAGCGCCGATGACCACGGCAATAACGCCGGAGGCGTGCACGCTTTCAGCAGCGAGGTAGGCGCCGAAGGGGATCATGAGGGTCACGGCGTTGCTGGTGACCACGTCGTGGGCACGCTGGCGAACGTAGCCGCCAAGCCAGCCGAAGATATAACCAATAATGACCGCGAGGATCGAGCCGAGCACGAAGTCCTTGGCGACCGAGAGCGGCTCGATGTGGTGGCCGCTGGTCATGAGTGGATTGCGGCGTGGAAGAGAACGATTGCGATAGCGTCGTTGAAAGCTACCTTCGGTCTGCAGAGTACCGATGAGGGCGGCGGGGATGCCGACGGGCTCAGCGACTGCTTCCACGGCGACGGGGTCCGGGCGGGAGACGGCGGCACCGACGGCAAGGGCGACGGCGATGGTCATACCGGGGACCCACCACATGGCTGCGCTGGCAATTGCCAGGGCGGAGACGGTGGTGAAGGACCGAGTAGAGCAGTACGGATCTCCAGCGGCGGCGCAGGGTGCCCCAGGAGAATTTAACGCCGATGGCCCACAGTAGCGGCGGAAGGAAGATCGGCAGGATGATGTCGCTGTCGATGAGTAAGATCCGGTCGGTTGGGGATGAAGAGCGCGGCGGTGCCGAGCAGGGTCATCATGACCGGCCAGGGAGGTTGAGTCGGTCACCGACGCTGACCATGAACTACGGTCGCAATCAGGATGATGACAATAACGGAGAGGTAAAGCATTGGTCCGGTGTTGTTTCCTTTCGCGCAGCTAGGGTTAGTCGCTACGTCTTTCTACTCTACCGGAGGTCTCATTCCGCTTTTTGGATATGGGGGTTCTGCACCGTTTATTGTGGTGTTGTTTACCTCTGAGCCTAATGCTTTATGTGGCATATAGAGTTTTCCCCTGAATATCCTTGCTTTTCAGCAGGTTATCCAGGGGAAAAATTCTATGTTGGAATATATCGATTGGGGTAGTTACCTCTAGCGGATTACTTAGAGCCGCATCCACCAGCACCACAGCCACAACCGCCAGCGGAGGCTTCCTCGACAACCGGTTCAGGCTCGTCGTGACCACCGCAGCAGCCACCCTTTTCTTCCTTCGGCTCGTCGTGGCCGCCGCAGCAACCGCCACCACCGTGGGAGTGGCCGTGAGGCTCACCGGGAGCTTCAGCGGAAGAACCGCATCCGCCCGAGCCGCAACCGCAACCACCGGCGGAATGTGCCGGCTCCTCGTGGCTACCGCAGCCACCCGAGCCACAGCCACAGCCGCCACCGTCGACCGAGCCGCAGGCGGAGCCGCGTGCATCGCGGTGACCCATGAGATCCACACCCAGGTCGGAGAGGTAACGCAGGTAGCCTGCGAGGGCGTCGCGTCCACCGGTGCCGGAGATGACGATACCACCGTGGCGCAGTGCCTTGAGCACCTCGTTAACCATCGGCCACTGCTCAATGTCGTCGGTAATGGTAATGGCGCTGACCACGTGCATTGCGAGGGAAGTCAGCGAGCGCAGGGACTGTTCGTAGCCTTCGGGCAGGTGAATGACCTTGGCGGGTGCTGCCAGGCGCAGGATGGACAGCACGCGCATCAGCATCATGGGTACTGCATTTTCGGGCAGTAGTACGGTCACGCCGATGGCGGAGGATTCAGCAATACGTTCGATGGTTGCCGCGAGTTCTTCGGAATCGATATCGCGGGAGATATCCAGTACTTCGTAGGAGTCCACGGCGATGGAGCGGGTACCGAGGGCGTCGGCGAGTGCTTCATCTTCGGTGTGGATCGCAATCATGTTGCGGAATTCGTTGCGGCGCACGACGGAGGCTGCCTCGATGAGGGCGAAGTCCTGGCCTTCACCATCCACGAGGAGGGTGTGGATTTCTTCGCGGTTGAGGCCTTCGCCTGCGGTGGCGCGCTCGATTAGTTCAGAAAATGCATTGCTCATACCGAATATTAAACACCTGATTTTGGGGCGTGCGCCCGCGAGGTTTACCTGTCTTGGCGGTTTTGGGCGGTTTAAGACGTGATTTTATGCCGAGAGCGTGGGCGGCTACCTGTTCTGTGCGTGCTGGAGTGGTTTTGGTGGCAAAAGTGCTCGTGAAACGCGAACCGTTCGCTCCGGGTGAGTGAGAATCAACATTGCTTTTTGGGTTTGTGCCGCGTATTTGTGGGGTTTTTGTTTGCCGTGGGGTGCATCTTGCTCACGTTACAGAGTTGAACACCCTAAAATGAAAGGGTGGTACTTTCCCGTGAAAAGATTCTAGATACCGCCTACGAGGTCTTGGCGACCTACGGTTTGGCGGACCTTTCCATGCGCCGACTCGCTCAGGAGCTTCACGTGGCTCCCGGCGCCCTGTACTACCACGTGAAGAATAAGCAGCAGCTTCTCATTCTGTTGGCGGATTACATTCTGGCTCGTGCCCCGAAGTCGATGTCTGAGGAGGCTGAGCCGAATCCGGAGGCTATTCGTGCTTCGATGATTCGCCGCGGTGATCTTCTGTTCTCTCTGCTGTACCCGATTCGTGAGTGCCCTGAGGTGGTGCGTTTGAGTTTGGCTCTGCATCCTCGTGAGTTGAAGCCTGTGGTGGCGATGGCTCATGAGTTCCAGGCGCTTGGTTTGGGCCATGCGGAGGCGCTGCGTCGTGCTCGTTTGCTGACTCATATTGCGTTGAGCCTGGTGGAGGAGTATCAGACTCTGCCGCTGATTTCGCCGCAGGAGGCTGTGGCGAGCGGCGATGTTCCTCTAATTGAGAATGCGTTTTAACCGTTACCGCCAGGATCTGCTTTCTGCCATTGACACGATGATGGTGGTGCAGGAGCCCTATACGCAGGATGCGTAATCGCTTGGCCCTTCTGTTGGTTTATTAGTTATGTATGTTGCCCCGTGCCCCCTTGTAGGGTGCGGGGCTTTTGCGTGCGTTGGCTTTTGGCTGCCCTGCCGCACGCTGATACCGGTGCGGTTTGGCGGCTGAGTCGATGTTCGCTGGTTTTCTGCTTTAGTCTAGAGGTGACACGTGCTTGCGCTGATGCCCGTTGGGTGTCGGGTGCAGGTGGGGTGTCGTTTACGTCCTAGCGCCCCTTTCGGGGCTTGATCGAAGGTGTTCCATGTCGATGACCGCTACCGCCCAGTGGGCGCTCTTCCGGACCATAGCGCGGAGATTGCGCGTGTGCGTGAGAGTTTATTACTGCGTATGGTTATGAGCCGGATGGTGTGTGGTCTGCGCCTGGGCGTCTGAATCTTTTGGGCGAGTACATTGATTTTTTGGGTGGCTCGTGCCTGCCGATGCCGCTGCCGTACCGCACCTATGTGGCGGGTGCGTTGCGTCGTGATGGTGTGTTGCGCGCGTCTTCTTTGCAGATGCCCGGTGATGAGCGCACGGTTGTGATTCGCGATATTCAGCCGGGTCATTTGAAAGGGCTGGTTCACCTATGTGGCGGGTGTTGCGTGGGCGATGAATCAGGAGGGTGGCAGGATATTATGCTGCCCGATGAGTTTGAGTGCTGACCTGCTGATTAATTCTCGCGTTCCGGTCGGTGGCGGTTTGTCCTCGTCGGCGGCTTTGGAGTGTTCTACTGCGTTGGCACTGTTGGAGCTTTCGTGCCCGGTGCGTCAGGGGTGCCCGGAGGCAGACGCTACCCCGGCTGATAGTGATGCGTTGCGTGCGCGTCTGGCGCAGGTGTGTATTACGGCTGAGAATAAGGTGGCTGGGGCGCAGACGGGTGGCCTGGATCAGACGGCGTCGTTGCGTTCGTATCCGGAGCAGGCTCTGGTGATTGATTTCCGTGATTTTTCGATTGAGCCGGTTGCGGTGGATATTGCCCAGCATGGCCTGAGTTTTTTGGTGATCGATACGAACACTCCGCATGAGCTGACGGATGGCGGTTTTGCGGCTCGTCGTGCGGCGTCTGAGACGTGCGCTGACGCTTTGGGTCTGCGTTTTTTGCGTGATGCCCTACCGGAGGATTTGTCGTGTGCGGGTATGGATGCGCGTGCGGCAAAGGCGTGGCGTGCTGACTTGGTGGATTCTTCGGTGAATCGTGCCTTGGATGCTCTGGAGGATGCGGGTCGTCCGTGTTCGTTCCCGCGTGGTTGGGTGCGTCATGCGTTCCACGATATGACTCTGGTGGGTCGTGCGAGCTATTTGCTGCAACATGCTGATGAGCTGGGCTTTGCGGCGTTTGAGGAGGCGGGCCGCATTTTCACGGAGTCGTTTGTATCGATGCGTGATGAGTTGCGTGTTTCTCGCCCTGAGATTGATGATGCGGTGCAGGTGTGCCTGGATCAGGGGCGCGTTGGGTGCCCGTATTGTGGGTGGTGGTTTTGGTGGCGCGGTGATGGCGCTGATTCCGACCTCTCAGCTGGAGGCTGCCGCGGATGCGGTGGCGACTGCGTATGCTGTGCGCGGCTATGCGGCGCCTCGTTTTTTGCCGATGGTTGCTGGTTTTGCGGCGTCTCATGATTGGGCTGCGGGCGCTGCTCCTACGGATATTCCGGTGTTGTAGGGTTGGGTGCTGAAGTCTGTCATAAATCAGCGGGGTGTCATAGGGGCGTTTTTTCGGGGTTTTGAACAATATTCATAGCTGGAAGTTTCCTGCGAGTTTCTGCAAATTTCCTCCGCTCATCCCCCGTAATAACGCGCTGATAAGCCATAATTTTTTGGTCATTGGTCAAAAGTGGCGCCACGTTTTCTGAGGGTGGTTTTTCTTGCCTTCGCGGGTATGTACACTTATCGACGGACGCAATCCGTGAGCTGTAAAGTTTCGATGCGCATAGTCCGGCATATGGATAGCATCTACACTGGGTTCTACCGTCACGCCTAAAGCCCAGCTTGCAGGTTTCGTCCACCAAAAGCATCACACTCCAGTTTTCTGCCCGTCCGGGCAGACCCCTCACTGAAGTGAGGGCTTTAGAGCGCAAGCGCAGAAGGAGCCCCATGGGCTTCGATATCAAGGGCACCGTTGAGCAGGGGCCTCGACAAGGCTCAGGAAGTCATCAACGAGAAGGCTGGCAAGGAGGTCGTCACCGACGAGCACGTTGCCAGGTTGAAGGGTCGTGACCGAGAACGTCTCCAAGCTGACCGAGAAGTTCGGCAAAGTGAGGCGACAGCCTCCCTTTGGATTGGCGCCCTGCCTCGCTTCCTCGTGGGGTAGGGCGCCATTTCCCTGGGTTTGCATCACAGGCTTTCACTCAACAGCTTTCACTCAACATCTCTCTCGAATAATGGGGCGTTCTGCCCCGCCTGAGATTCTTTCATTCACCGACTCACTCGGCATATTGCTCAGCTTCGGTTACCGCCCTGGTAGCCTGTTTTCACTCTTCTTTTACTCTTACTCAGCACAAGTGCTCGCGCTTTCTCGCGAACTGTATACGCCCCGCATCATTGGTCCGGCAACAGCGGGTGTGGGGCGTATGCGCAATGCGCGGGGAAGGCTTCTGGGGCGCAGGGTGAAGGCTTCTGCGGGAGTGCTGTGCGGGTTGCCGAGGGTGCGGCGCGGGCGTTCGCCCGATGAGGGCCTCTCCCCGCAGCCTACGTACTCAGGCTATAGCTTGATACATCAACTATTGAGCTGCGCCCTCAGGCGGGTTTCAGCGCCTCCTGAAGACCGCGGAGCACCCCGTCTATGGAGGAACTATGTTTGAACGTCAGCAGTCCGATCAGCAGAAGGCACGCGAGGTCATGAAGGATGGCGGCGTCGTCGTTTATTGGCGCCCCGGCTGCCCCTACTGCGAGGCTCTGGATTCTAAGCTGGGCGAGCTGGGCGACCACGCTACCTGGGTGAACATTTGGGAGGATCCGCAGGCTGAGGCGCACGTGAAGTCCCTCAACGACGGCAACGCGGTTGTTCCCACCGTGGATACCGGCGACACCCACTTTGTGGTCGCTGACCTGGTGAGCCGCAACAAGGTGAAGAAGCTGATCAGAACACTCTCGACGCTGGCGGCGAGGCTTAAGATGGCTCGCCCGGCGCTGAACCGCGATACGACGGTCTGCATTTCTCTGTCTGGTCGCCCGTCGAATCACGGTATTAAGTTCCATAATTACCTGTGACAGAAGCACGGTCTGGATTACCTGTACAAGGCGATGACCACCACCGACATTGAGGGTGCTATCGCCGGCGTGCGTGCTCTGGGTATTCGTGGCTGCTCGGTGTCTATGCCGTTCAAGCAAGCTGTTATCCCGCTGATGGACGATATGGACCACTCAGCTGCGGTTATTGGTGCGGTGAACACGATTGTGAACACTGACGGCTTCTTGAAGGCGTACAACACGGATGTGATTGCGGTGGCTTCCCTGCTGCGTTCGCATAATGTGGATCCGTCTCTGCCGTTCTTGCTGCGCGGTTCGGGCGGTATGGCGGCTGCTGTGGCTGGCGCGTTCTTTGATGCGGGCTTCTCGCAAGGCATGATTATTGCCCGTAATGAGGAGACCGGCCGCGCGCTGGCTGAGCGTTACGAGTACGCCTGGGCACCGGAGGTGGGCAACCTGCGAGCGCCGATTCTGGTGAACGTGACTCGATTGGCATGGCTGGCGGTGAGGAGGCGAGGCTGTCCTACCGCAGGAGGCTATTGCTGAGGCGCAGGTGGTCTTTGACGTGGTGGCGATGCCCGTTGAGACTCCGCTGGTTCGTGCGGCTCGCGCGGCGGGTAAGGAAGTGATTCACGGCGGTGAGGTGATTGCTCTGCAGGCTGCTGAGCAGTTCCGCCTGTACACCGGTGTGGAGCTCACCCCGAGGAGGTTGAGGAGGCGGGCTCAGGCGAACTAGGTTCGCACCCGCTGCTTCTTTGCCCCGTAAGGGGCTCGATGCGTGAAAAGTGCCCGGAAGGTTTGATCGCTTCCGGGCACTTTTCTGATGCGTAGCACCGGAATTTTTGTAATTACACACACCCTGGTATTTAAGGGTTTTCCACATCTGTGGAGAAATCTGGGGAAAACTCTTACACCCGTGTAATTCACCCTGTGTAATTCGGTTGTTTTAGCCTGTATCCACAGGTTTTTAACATGTACTCACAATCGTGGAATTACACGAATGTAGTTATACACAGTGTGGAAAACTACTGTGGATAACGTGTCTCTGCACCGGATTTCCGCGGTTTTCCAGGCTTAATACCTGCCGTTGAGCCACTGCTGCGGGCTCTGCGGCGGCGGATTCGAGGACTCGGGTTTCTTCACGAACGGGATAATCAGCAGGGTTGCTAGTGCGCCACTGACAAGACCGCCAAAGTGTCCCGCGAGGGAAATATGCGGGTGGAAGAGGCTCTGCACCACATCAATGCCGATGAGTAGCATAAAGAGGCGTGCTGTGTCCTTTTGCCTCCTGAGAAGCAGAATCACGAAGAAGGCACCATAGAGGCCATACACACCGCCTGAGGCACCCACGGTGCGACTGTAGTAGTCGAAGATATACACGCTGAAGCCAGCGCCCAGGGTAGCAGCCATATATGACGAAGAGGAACTTCCAACGCCCCATCATTCGTTCGAGAGATACACCGAAGATGAAGAGGTAAATCATGTTCCACACCAGGTGCATCGGGTCATTCTGCGAGTGCAAAAAACCGTGCGTGATCAAGCGGTAGTACTCACCGCGGTGAACACTGGGACCCGACATCGCGCCGAGGTTGTACACCCAACGGAATGGAATGATCTGTCTGCAGACCGTACACCACGACGTTAATCAGAATGAGCGTGTACGTAATATGCCAGTGCCGGGCGATGAAGGAACGCGTCGGGCTCGAGGCGAATCCATTTAGGTCACGGTAGCAGTCGGGGCATACTACACCCGCGCCCTGCGCCGTCTGGCATTCGCCGCAGACGGTGCGGTTGCAGCGCCCACACTGGGCGGCGTAGCTAACGCGGTCGGGGTGGTTGACGCGAGACCGTGGGAGCTCTGCCCGTAATTCATGTAGTTGGGAAAGTTCTCCACTGCCTCTCCAAAGATTTTCGTGCCGGATTTTCCGAAGATTTTTCACGTATTTTCAGGCTTAGTACCTGCCGTTTTGCCATTGCTGCGGGCTCTGCTGCGGTGGTTCTGAAGATTCCGGCTTCTCCACGAACGGGACGAACAGCAGAGTCAGCAACACACCACCAACAAAACCACCCGCGTGGCATGCGTGGGAGATATTCGACGGGGTCATAATGCTATAGATGATGTTCGGGGCGGTAATCATGACGAACACTCGTGCGGTGTCCTTCTGCTTCCTGATGATCAGCAGGGTCAAGAACGAGCCCATGAGGCCGAATAGGCCACCGGAGGCACCCACCACGCTCGTTCCAGGAGCCAGCACGTACACGCCGAGGGCACCAAAGATGATAGAGCCCAGGTACACCTAAGAGGAACTTCAGCGCCCCATCATCCGTTCGAGGACACGCCGTAAATGAAGAGGCTGATCATGTTCCACACCAGGTGCATCGGGTCATGCTGCATGTGCAGAAAACCGTAGCTGATGACGCGGTAGTACTCGCCGTGCTGGACGTAGAGCCACCAGATGTTGCCATGCCTAACCACCCATTCGTGGGAATGATCTGCTGCAGACCGTACATCGCGACGTTAATCAGAATGAGCGTGTACGTAATGTGCCAGTGGCGCGCCAGGAATGAGCCCTGTGCTTTCGAACCTTGCGCCTTCGAGCTGCCGCCCGTGAGGTCGCGGTAGCAGTCGGGGCAGACCATGCCCACATCCAGCGCTACCTGGCATTCGCCGCAGACGGTGCGGTTGCAGCGCTTGCACTGGGCGTAGCTAACGCGGTTGGGGTGGTTGACAGCAGACGGTGGGAGTCTGCCCGTAGCCTGCGTAGTTGGGAAAGTTCTCCACTGAACCTCCAGGGGTGGTGTGCCGGATCAACCGGGGTGGTGTGGGGGGCATATAAGCGCAGGGGCCCACCGGAAAAATCCTGGCGGGCCCCTGAACTATACGTGTTTTCTCAACACCTTCAGCAGAATGCTCGTATGAGCCTTCTGATGGGGTTTATTAGAGCTTTTCGATGTCGATCGAGGAGATGACAACGTCCTTGACCGGGCGGTCCTGGAAGCCGGTCTCAACGCCCTCAATAGCGTCAGCAACCTTCTTGGATGCCTCGTCGGTAACCTCACCGAAGATGGTGTGGCGACCGTTCAGCCAAGGGGTCTCAACGGTGGTGATGAAGAACTGAGAACCGTTGGTGCCGGGGCCCTGCGTTAGCCATTGCCAGCAGGTAGGGGCTTGGAGAAGGAGAGCTCGGGGTGAATCTCGTCCTGAACTGGTAGCCGGGGCCACGCAACGCCCATGCCCAGGGGTCGCCACCCTGAATCATGAAGTCCTTGATGATGCGGTGGGAACACGACGTCCTTGTACAGGGGGTGTTCATGATTTCACCGGTGCGGGGTGCTTCCACTGACGGGAGCCGTCAGCGAGGCCGATGAAGTTTTCAACAGTCAGCGGTGCGTGGTTGCCGAAGAGCTCGACGACAATGTCACCGTAGTTAGTGTGGATAGTTGCCTTAGCAGTTGCATTAGTCATGGCTCTATTGTGGCACGGGGCGGCGCTCATTCGCCATCTAACATGTTTTTCGCCCCGGGCGCACCGTCGAGCAGGGCTTTTGGGCGGAGATTGAATATCCTGAGAGGTGAGACACTACGCGCGGCGGCGTTTTCTGAGTCGCTGGCGCATTTTCAGCCGATGGAGGTCACCCCATGTTCTGCTGCAAGAAGCGCAAGGCACGCAAGGCTGCTAAGGCTCAGGCGTGTCTCTTCCCTGGCTGCTGTTGAGTCCGCGCTGGAAGGCAAGACCGCTGAGATGTTCGCTGAGAAGCTGACCGGCAACAAGAAGGCCCTGAAGAAGGCTCGTAAGGCTACCGCGAAGACCGTTCGCGCCGCTGAGAAGGAACTGGCTCGTATCGAGCGTAACGGCGGCAAGCGCCCCCGTAAGGGCCTGGCATTCCCTGGGTCTGCTGGTTGCGCTGGGCGTTGCAGGCGCAGCAGCTTACAACGCAGCTCGTCCCGTGGAGGACCCCTGGAAGAACGCCTAAGCCGCGTTCCCCGTATCTTTTTCTCTAAGGCTTTCTGAGGCGCCGCTGGCGGCGTGAGGGAGCGCTTTATGAAAGATAGCCGCCCGCTAGAGTGTAATGCTCTGGCGGGCGGCTATTGTATTGGGTTTTTCTTGGTTTTTGGAGGGGAGGTGGCTGTAGCTGGGAGCGCTAACCTTCCCCGGGTATCCCTATGATATTTCCCGGATACACAAAGAACCCCATGTCTTTCGACATGGGGTTCTCGATTCAAAAATAAACCGGCGATGACCTACTCTCCCACACCCACAAAAGTGCAGTACCATCGGCGCGAAGAGTCTTAGCTTCTGGGTTCGGAATGGAACCAGGCGTTTCCCCTCTTGCTATAATCACCGGAAAGTGAGGCGAGGGGACTCGAACTAACCCTCTGCTTGCAAAGCAGATGCGCTACCAATTGCGCCACGCCCCCGCGGTGCTTTACTAGTCTATAACACCTTTGCGACTTCACCAAATCCTCAGGCGTATGGTTAGACCCGTCACACCGCTGAGGGTTTTTAGGAAAACTAACCTCACCCAGCACCGTCGCCTCACGCTTCGTCAGAGCCTGCAGGGGGCCACTGACTTCCTGCAGATACCTACGAATCGCGGTGCGTTGCGCCTCCTTCGCGGACTCCTCGCTTCGACTCCCGGTGCCGTGAAGCCCAGCGAAAGCATCCCACTGGCTCGCCGACGGATATTTCTCACGAGCATTCCACCCGCGAGAACGACGCCAAGGGTATTTAGTTCCTTTCTCGTGGCGGCCTTCGACAGCACATCAGCCACCGTTGCCACACGTGAAGACTCCGCAACGCTCACCGAGATCTTCGACTGCGCACCCGAGGGCAGGGTCAGCGCCTTATCCGGAGCCAACTGAATATTCAGGTGAATCTGCTGCACCTGCTCGTTCTTCAGATCCAGCTCAGCCAGCGCACGGAAGCGCTTCAGCAGGGACTCATGGTTCTCATCAATCACAACGGCGTTCAGGCGCAGCTCATCCGCCAGCAGACTCACCTGAGCGTAGCTCGCATTAGTACCCAACGCCGCGTTAGCGATCAGCACCTTCAGCCACTGCTCTTCCTTCAGAGTTGCCGAATCATTGACGCGCAGCGGGCCCACCGGCGCATCCGTAGCGGTGTTAGCAACGTTCTGCGGGTCATTCGCCGAGTCCACGCCGCCGTAGGTGACGCTCAGCCGGTGCAAAGAACCGTAGACGAGACAGGTTCGTCAGAGCCGTAGCTGCCGCCGTCAAATCGGCCTGTGCAGCCTCCGTGAGGAGAAGAGAACCCACCAGACGCAGATCCTGTTCAGTACGCCCCTGACCCACATAGATGCGCCCCAGCGACTCAATCTTCAGGTAGCGGGTATCGATGTTTTCGCGAACCAGACGCTCACGGCGCGCCAGCAGCTTCTCGTTTGAAACCACCACCGCGGCGTCCTCACCCAGCACACCGGTGGCGGCAATCTGCGGCATCGCGGCAAGCACCCCGGCGGCAGCAATCACGCCACCGGTCAGAAGCAGGGAACGGCGAGGAACCACGAGGCGGCGCGCCTGCTCGGCAATAGCCTCTTTAGCGGCATCTACACGGGTTGAAGAGCCCTTAGCGGAGGATTCCTCAGCGGCGACGGGTGCCGCCTCAGAAACGCCTTGAGAGGGTTCTTGAGTGGACGTAAGGTGAGAGTTTTCGGGTTCAGGAGTAGGTGAAGAAGACACAGATTCTCCAGTTTTGAGGGCGAGCACAAAGCCCGCCATTGGTTTGAGGTGAGTCTCTCTAGGATACCGCCCGCACCCTATGGGTGAGCTGACAACCCGCGCGCAGCGTTCGAAGGGCATAAAAAGAAAACCTATGGGGTGGACGGTCACCCCGCATGGTCCTAACTCATGAGAGTTCTCAACTCTCACCCATGCAGGCTATTTGGTCATCCTGCAGCAGCCATAGCGTTCGGAGCCGGAATAGGCGACTCAGCAGCCAACTCAGCGATACGATCTCACCGGTCGTCGGATCATCGTGGGTCACGTACTCGGTGCCGCCAGCCATAGGCTCCAGCGTCCTCGTTCACGTGGTTCTCCGCGATCAGGAAGCCGTGCGCACCGAGAATCTTAGCGACGCGGTCAATATCCTGCGGGGTCGGGGTATGATCCACCACTCGACGAGATGTGCTCGTTAATGCGCTGGTCACTCACGTACGCCTCGCCACGAGCAGCACGAGACTGCATGAGCTGGCGAACAACTTCCTGCAGCTGCTCATCGGTCAGACGCATCTTCAAAAGTAGCCATCACTGCCGCGCGGTCCTGCACCGGAACATCCTTGGGATACCCGACGCTCAGCCAGTCGATTACTCGAGAGATTATGCTCTTATCGGGCATCGAGCCCCTCCTTCGAAGCGGTCATCATATGCAATTTAGTGTTCACGGGATTAGTGGCCTCCACCGGTTACGCCGAAGATATTCCAGCCGAAAGTGTGGTCGATAAAGTCTTAGCGACGCAGAGTACCGATGATTACGATTGCTGCGATAATAGCCAAAAATGCAGGACGCGGCAATCTTCGCCACCGTTCCCGAGGCTCAATTTCAACGAGCTTACCGTCCGCAGTGTACTCGGTACGACCAGCCAGCAGACGCAGACCCGAACGCGTACAGCGCCGGAAGGCCCGCACCGAAGAACAAACCGGCAATCAGCACCGGAATAACCTTGTTCACAATGTCCATCAGATATTCCACGGCTACGAACCTGCCTTCTCAGTAGCAAGAGTCTGCTCTGCGGATGCGTCAGCGCTGGTGACTGCAGCGCCTTCCTCTTCATCAGTCGCCAGTCACGTTCGAAGCGTCAATGTTGTCCTTCTGGGAATGACGCCACATCAGAGACGAAGACTACCAGCAAAGCGAAAACGGTCATTTCGCCGACAAACTGGGTGCCGGTCAGAGCGTTCAGGCCGTGACCAATCAGCCAGGTCAGAGCACCCACAATTGCGGCAGCCGGCAGAGTAATCAGCCAAGCAACCACCATGCGGCCGGCAACAGACCAGCGCACCTCAGCACCCTTACGACCCAGGCCACTGCAGAATCGAGACCGGATGCCACGTGAGTGGTGGACAGTGCCATACCGAAGTGGGAGGAGGTCAGAATAATCGCGGCGGATGCACCATCAGCAGCAACACCCTGCGGGGTGTCTACCTCAACGATGCCCTTACCGAGGGTGCGGATAATGCGCCAACCCCAGGTAAGTACCCAGAGCAATAGCGATAGCGCAGGAAGCCTTCACCCTACAGGGGATCGCGTCATCGTTGCTCAGAGTGCCCGAGGCAACCAGAGCCAGGAAGATCACGCCGTGGTCTTCTGCGCATCGTTAGTACCGTGCGCCAGAGACATCAGGGATGCGGTCGCAACCTGTCGCTCACGGAAGCCGCCGTGCTTACGGTCGTCAGCCACCGGGGCAGCAATACGGTATACCAGCCAAGTGCCGGTTGCCGCCACAATAGCCGCAATGACGGGGAGAGGACCGCGGAACAACTAATCTTGGACAGAACGCCCATCCACTGCACGCCGTCAAAGCCGATCGCGACAATAGCCGAGACCAATCAGGCCACCAAACAGAGCGTGCGACGAGGAGGAGGAAGACCCAGAAGCCAGGTCAAAACATTCCAGAGGATGCCGCCAACCAGGCCGGTAAAGACGATAAGCATCAGCGCCGGGCCGTCTGTTGTTACATCGATACGATCCAGGTTCACGATGCCGCTACCGACCGAGCGCGCCACCTCAACAGAGAGGAACGCGCCGACGAGGTTCAGAGACGCGAGACAGCGCCACGGCGGTCTTGGAAACTTCAGTGCACCGGTGGCGATGGAGGTTGCCATCGCGTTGCCGGTGTCGTGGAAGCCATTCGTAAAGTCGAAGGCGAGCGCGGTCAGCACCACGATCACGAGAATAATGAGTTCTGTAGTCACAAGAAAATTATCTGTCGGTTTTCGCGAAATCTAAAGTATTCCGAATTAACACGAAATAACAGATAAACCCACAGTATTGAGCGGGTTTCCGTGAGGGTTTTACTATAGAGCCCATATTTCAGGGGAAACTCTCCCGATATTCCGCGGAAAAAAGGGTGCACCTATTGGAATACTTAAGTTGGTTTATGTGGCTTATGCGTAGAGTGCGGGGAGAGGGGTGATTATATCCATCAAGAGGCTAAAGTGTGTTCACCAAGTGTTCACTTTCAGGAACCTCCCAGCTTTCTTTTTGTGACACACCTTTATTATTCAGACCTCATTGAGTCCTTGAGCTACCCACACGGGACACCCCTGTGGGTTTTACGGCGCGGGGCTTTCTGCGGAGCACATTCTCCACAGTAGGGGTTTCCTACAGCCGTGCGCATTCGAATATCACGAAGAATTGAATCTATACCCGCGGCGCACGCAGCACATTAGCTTCGCGAGGTATTCGCACCTATTCCCCCGCATCACATCAGCAGATACAACAACTTTGGCGAATACAACAAAAGACCCCGTATCTTTCGATACGGGGTCTTTTTCAAAAATAAACCGGCGATGACCTACTCTCCCACACCCACAAAAGTGCAGTACCATCGGCGCGAAGAGTCTTAGCTTCTGGGTTCGGAATGGAACCAGGCGTTTCCCTCTTGCTATAATCACCGGAAAGTGGAGGCGAGGGGACTCGAACCCCTAACCCTCTGCTTGCAAAGCAGATGCGCTACCAATTGCGCCACGCCCCCGTCTCAGCGGAAACCACTGTTTAGTTATTTTTCCAAGCCTTTACGACTTCATTGCTCTGGTACTTTTTCAAGACCATCACAGTGACACACGAAAGAACAGCAAGAATCAATAATTTCTTCATTATTGCCTTTCATTGTGCGGAGTGGGCGTACCAAGAATCGAACTTGGGACCTCTTCGTTATCAGCGAAGCGCTCTAACCGTCTGAGCTATACGCCCTCCTTCTGCGGAATTTCTTCCGTAGAACGAGATATAACTATACAGGTGTTTGCAGGTAACACCAAATCGAAAAAGCATGTTCTGCATCACACTTTAATATTGGGGGGTTCCCGAGCATACAGAGCGGGGCATGCAGAACGGGCGGCACCGCCTCCACCAGAGACAGCACCGCCCGCGTATAAAGCTCAAAAGCTACAAACTAGGACTCATCGCTCAGAGTCAAGGTCACGCCACCAACCAGCTTCGCAGCCAGGTTGTACAGAATCGCGCCAATCATACCCAGCAGAGTAAAGACCACAGTGTTGACCACAGCAAAAATAGTAGTCACCAAAGCAACCTGACCCAGCGAAATCATCTGCGAAATATCCACAGTGGTCGAACCGGTACCCAGAGAGCTAATCAGCTGGTTCACACCGGTAAACGCGCCAGAAGCCTGCAGGAACAGCCAGAGAATCACCGAAGCCACGACGGTCACGATACCCAAGGCAATAGACAGCAGGAAGATCAGCTTAGCAACCGACCACGTATCAACCTTCTGAACCACCAGACGCGCGCGACGAATCTTCGAACGCGGCGCCGGACGCACCAGCTGACGGCGCGAACCGGTCGGACGCTTAGCGTTTACAGGGCGCTTGCCGGCAGGACGCTTAGCGGTACCGCCAGGACGAGCCTGGCCCGAACGCGACTGAGCCGGGCGACGCGCGCCAGCCTTAGCCGCACCCGAAGACTTAGATGCGCCAGCCGACGCCGAACGCTGTGCCGACGCAGGAGAGGAGCTCGCGGGAGTGCTGCTCATTAGTTACCTCCAGTAGCGGTGAGATCGGCAGCCGCCGCTTCACCCTCGTTGTCCGTACCGGGCGCCTCAGAAGACTCCGAAGCCTCGGTGTTCTCAGTGGTTTCATCGTCGCTATCATCCAGCTGACGATCCTGGTTGCGTGCAACACCAATAATAGAATCGCCCTTACCGGGCTTTGCAAAGATAACACCCATAGTATCGCGTCCCTTCGCAGGAACCTCATTCACGTTCGAACGAACGACCTTGCCGCTAGCTATAACCACCAGCACCTCGTCCTCTTCATCCACAATGAGGCCACCCACCAGGGCGCCACGATCCTCAACTAGCTTAGCAACCTTAATGCCGAAGCCGTTACGGCCCTGCACGCGGTACTCATCCACGCTCGTACGCTTCGCGTAACCACCCTCAGTGACCACGAAGACGAAAGGAGCCCTCAGTAACCACATTCGCGAAATCAGCTCATCGCCCTCACGGAACTTCATACCGGTCACGCCCGAGGTCGAGACGACCCATCGGGCGCAACGACGCATCATCAGCATGGAAGCGCAGCGACATACCGTTACGCGACACCAGCAGAATATCGTCCTTATCCGAAACGGTGAACGCCGAAACAACCTCATCGCCCTCACGCAGGTTAATCGCAATCAGGCCGGCAGTACGGTTCGTATCGTAATCGCTCAGGCGACTTTTCTTCACCATGCCGCCGCGAGTAGCAAGCACCAGGTACTCAGCATCCTTGTAGCTCTTCAGCTCCATGACCTGAGCAATATGCTCACCGCCCTGGAACTCCAGCAGGTTCGCAATGTGCTGACCCTTCGCGTCACGACCGGCTTCCTGCAGCTCGTAACCCTTCGCACGGTACACGCGACCCAGGTTCGTGAAGAACAGAATCCAGCTGTGCGTAGTGGTCACAAAGAAGTGCTCCACCACGTCATCACCGCGCAGCGAGGCACCCTTAATGCCCTTACCACCACGGTGCTGGCTACGGTACTGATCACTTCGGGTGCGCTTAATGTAGCCGCCGCGAGTAATCGTAACCACGACCTCTTCCTCGGGGATGAGGTCTTCCATGGACATGTCGCCGTTGTAGCCGTACATAATCTGGGTGCGACGCTCATCGCCGTAGCGGTTCACAATCTCACCCAGCTCCTCAGAGATAATCTCGCGCTGGCGAGTCTCCGAAGCAATAATCGCGTTGTACTCAGCGATCATGCGCATCAGCTCATCGTGGCGATCCTGAATCTTCTGACGCTCCAGGGCAGCCAAACGACGCAGCTGCATGTTCAGAATTGCCTGAGCCTGAGCCTCATCAATCTGCAGGAACTCCATCAGGCCGCTACGCGCCTCATCAGCAGTGGGGGAGCGGCGAATCAGGGCAATAACCTCATCCAGAGCATCCAGAGCCTTCAGCAGGCCACGCAGGATGTGCGCCTCTTCCTCCGCCTGACGCAGACGGTAACGGGTACGACGAACGATAACGTCCATCTGGTGATCCACCCAGTGACGCACAAACGCATCCAGGGACAGGGTACGCGGCACGCCATCCACAATGGCGAGCATATTCGCGGAGAAGTTCTCCTGCAACTGGGTGTGCTTGTACAGGTTGTTCAGCACAACCTTCGGGGAAGCATCACGCTTGAGCACAATCACCAGACGCTGACCGGTACGGCCCGAAGTCTCATCGCGCAGATCCGCGATGCCGGTGACCTTACCGTCCTTGATGAGCTCAGCAATCTTAATCGCCAGGTTATCCGGGTTCGCCTGGTACGGCAGCTCGGTAACCACCAGGCAGGTACGACCGTGGATTTCCTCCACGTTGACCACCGCGCGCATGGTGATAGAGCCGCGGCCAGTACGGTACGCATCCTCAATGCCCTTGGTGCCCAGAATCTGCGCACCGGTCGGGAAATCGGGGCCCTTAATGCGCGCCATCAGAGCGTTTAGCAGCTCCTCGTTGGTGGCGTGCGGGTTCTTCAGGAACCACTCCACACCCTCGGCAACCTCACGCAGGTTATGCGGCGGAATATTGGTCGCCATACCCACAGCAATACCCGAAGAACCGTTGACCAGCAGGTTCGGGATGCGCGCGGGTAGAACGGTAGGCTCCAGGGACTTGCCGTCATAGTTGGGCTGGAAATCAACGGTGTCTTCGTTGATGTCACGCACCATCTCAAGAGCAATGGGAGCCATCTTGGTCTCGGTGTATCGAGGCGCTGCAGCACCGTCGTTACCGGGGGAGCCGAAGTTACCCTGACCCAGAGCCAGCGGGTAACGCATAATCCAGCTCTGAATCAGACGCACCAGAGTGTCGTAGATAGCTCTATCGCCGTGGGGGTGGAACTGACCCATCACGTCGCCGACCACGCGGGCGCACTTATTGAAGGATCGGTCCGGGCGGTAGCCGCCGTCGTACATCGCGTAGATCACGCGGCGGTGCACGGGCTTGAGGCCGTCACGCACATCCGGCAGGGCGCGGCCAATAATAACCGCCATTGCGTAGTCCAGGTAGGAACGCTGCATTTCAGTCTGCAGGTCCACCTGTTCAATGTGACCGTGGTGGTCTACATTTTCAGCGCCACCGTTGCTAACTACATCAACCTCAGTGGATTTATTCTGCTGTTCTTCGCTCATTACTTTCTCATTCCTCAATGACTCGCTCGGCTATATAGCTCATTTGGCATATTCCATACGGGGCATATGCCGTTTCGGGCTAGATATCGAGGAATCGAATGTCCTTTGCGTTCTGCTGGATAAACTCACGGCGAGCTTCAACGTCCTCGCCCATCAGAACAGAGAAGATCTGGTCAGCCGCCGCTGCGTCTTCCATCTTCACCTGCAGCAGGGTGCGGCGAGCCGGATCCATGGTGGTATCCCACAGCTCGGTGTAGTCCATCTCACCCAGACCCTTGTAACGCTGAATGCCGTTATCCTTGGGCAGGCGCAGGTTCTTCGCCGCACCACGAGCCAGCGCCTCATCACGCTCAGCATCCGAGTACACGTAGTCGTGCGGAGCGTTCGACCCGCTGATGCGGTACAGCGGCGGCTGAGCCAGGTACACTAACCCGCCTCAATCGGCGGACGCATAAAGCGGAAGAGCAGAGTCAGCAGCAGAGTCGTAATGTGCTGGCCGTCGACGTCCGCATCCGCCATCAAAACGATCTTGTGGTAGCGTGCCTTCTCAATATCGAGTCGTCACCAATGCCGGTACCGAAAAGCGGTAATCATCGCCTGAATTTTCAGCGTTGGACAGGGCGCGGTCCAGACGAGCGCGCTCAACGTTCAGGATCTTACCGCGCAGCGCGCGAATAACCCTGAGTGTTCGGGTCGCGACCCTGAACAGCCGAACCACCCGCAGAGTCACCCTCCACCAGGTAAATCTCAGAGATCGACGGGTCCTTCGAGGAGCAGTCCTTGAGCTTACCGGGCATCGAGCTGGTCTCCAGCAGGCCCTTGCGGCGGGTCGTCTCGCGTGCCTTACGGGCTGCAATACGCGCCTGAGCGGCGGTGATTGCGCGACGCACGATGTCCTTCGCCACCGCGGGGTTACGACCGAACCAGTCGCCGAGGTGATCGTTCACCTCGCGCTGGGTGAAGGACTTAGCCTCCGAGTTACCCAGCTTGGTCTTGGTCTGACCCTCGAACTGCGGCTCGAAAATCTTAATCGAAATCACCGCGGTCAGACCCTCACGCACGTCTTCGCCGGTGAGGTTATCGTCCTTATCGCGCAACAGCTTGTTCTCACGCGCGTAACGGTTCACCAGCGAGGTCAGAGCGGCACGGAAACCCTCTTCGTGAGTACCGCCCTCGTGGGTGTTAATCGTGTTCGCGTACGAGTAGACGGACTCCTTATAGGCGCCGGTCCACTGCATCGCCACTTCCAGGCTCATGTTGCGCTCAGTGTCTTCGGCTTCGAAGGAGACAATCTCCTCGTTCACAATGGTCTTTGCGCCTGCATTGAGGAAGTGTACGTAGTCGAACAGACCGTTGTCGTAACGGTAGGTGACGGTCGTGAAACCATCAGCGTTCGCGCGCACGCGGTTGAGGATGTTTTCCTTCTTCTCGCTCTCTTCAGCAACCTCGTCACCGACGAACTTCTCACGCTCATCGGTCAGGGTGATGGTCAAGCCCTTGTTCAGGAACGCCATCTGCTGGAAACGGGCACGCAGAGTCTCAAAGTCGAACTCGACGGTCTCGAAGATCTCCGGGTCCGGGTAGAAAGTCTGAATGGTACCGGTCTTATCGGACGGCTTACCCTTGCGCAGGGGACCATCCGGCACACCACCGTTGGAGAAGGAAATATGCCATGCGTAGCCCTGGCGGTGCACCTCAGTAATCACACGGGTAGACAGCGCGTTCACCACAGAGATACCCACGCCGTGCAGACCACCGGAAACGGAGTAGCCGCCGCCACCAAACTTACCGCCAGCGTGCAGCACGGTCATGACGACCTCAACAGTGGACTTGTGCTCGGTGGGGTGCTCATCCACGGGGATACCGCGGCCGTCGTCCTCTACGCGAACAGCGCCGTCAGCCTGAATGGTCACGTCAATTTTGGAGGCGTAACCGGCGAGCGCCTCGTCTACCGAGTTATCTACGACCTCGTAGACCAGGTGGTGCAGACCGCGCTCAGTGGTCGAGCCAATGTACATGCCGGGGCGCTTGCGAACCGCTTTCGAATTCTTCAGCACGGTAATATCGGATGCACCGTATTCATGCTGCTGTTCAGATGCATTCTGTTCAGATGCCACGAGGCAGAACTCCTTGAGTAGATGATGCAACCGGCGAAGAAAAGTTACGGGTAGCCAAGAGCGGAGCCTAGAACGCCTCACAGAGGGCACAAGAAAGTGCCTGCACAACCCGCGTTGCCGGTGGTGCCCATAGGTGGGCACACTTTACGCATTGTCTCTTTTATTTTACCGAGCAAGAGAGCATAAAACCATCTACAAGCGTCACATATTGAGCTTTTTTGGGCACTACCACCCGCTCAAAAGCCCGCAAAGGCGGTTTAGAGTGCCTCAACCCCCTTTTGAGGTAGGGGGATACGGTTCACCACTTCGTGGGGGTTGCCGGCGATTCTAAAGCTTTCATAGCGTGCAGAAAAAGGCGTATTTTGACCTAACACCGTTCATTCAGAAGGTGAACGAGCACCAGAGGCACTCAGAAGGCTACCCGTAGGTGTCGCGTACCCCGCGCATACCGGTGGCACGCCGATAGCCTCGCTGATTCCAGCGTCCGTTGTTCGGACCCAGCACGCGAACCTGAGCCACGACACCATCACCCAGTTCACGGCGGAAAAGTTCGATGAGGTGTCCGTGCATCAGGCGCAGCTGAGTCGTCCAGGCGGTAGAGTCGCACTGGACTTCAACAATGGAGTTTTCGAAGCTGATGGGGCGGGTGTGCGCCGCAATTTCAGGACCACGAGCTCAGCCCAACGCGCCAGCACGCTAGAGACCGCCACGGGCTCTTTCCAGCCGCGAGAGCGAATCAGGGCACTAACGATGCCACCGAGGGGTTTAGGGTCGCGAGAGCTCTCTCCGGGGCCACTATAACCACCCATCACGCGAGGGTCCCAGCCCTGCGCTCGCCGTGATTTCTTCTTCGAGGCGGTGCCGGACATGACCGCACCGAAAATCGCGCATGATTTTATTCGCAGAGAAGGCGTTCAGAGGCGCTCCGCCACGTTCCTGAGCCGCCACGCGCATACGGGTCAGTAGGGCGGAGGGGGCGTCCACCTCGTCGCGATAGAACTCGCCCACGCTATCAACCTCGCGCGGGTTTTGAGGCTCTGTAAACTGCAGTTCCGCAAACTCGTCGTATGTTTCACGTGAAACATGGTTTTGAGGGCGAGCAGGGGTTACTCATCGCCGTCACCCTCCGCGAGCGCGAAAACGGTCAGATTCGCTGCCCTCGCTAGTCAGTGACAGGACCAGCGGCAGGCTGCACATACTCGGCGCGCCCCGCCGTCACCGACACCAGGCGGTAGTCGCCCAGCTCCTCCGGAATATCGCTGAGCACCGCGCAGGTAATCAGCACCTGCTCCGCATCGGCAACCATCGCGCCCAGGCGGTGGCGGCGCGAGAATCAACTCCGCAAACACATCATCAAGAATCAGAATCGGCGAAGAACCCGCCGAGGAATCATCCTCAACATGCACAAACCAGGACGCCAACTTCAGCGCCAGCGCAAAAGACCAGCTCTCACCGTGCGAGGCGAAATGCTTCACCGGCATGCCACCGAGCAGCAGGGTAATATCCTCACGGTGCGGCCCCACCAGGGTCACGCCACGCTCAATCTCATCGCGTCGACGCTCCGCAAAACCACGCATCAAAGCCTCCTTGAGGTCCTCAATGCGCATCAGCGCCGCATGCTCGATAGAGCGTTCACCCATGCTCGAAAAAACAGTCGACTCATAGTTGAAACCGACCTCTTTAGAGCCGTCCGTCAGCCCCGCGTAGGCGCGGCGAAGCTGCGGCAAAAACGCTGCAACAGACGAAAACGCGCAGAAAGCAGCTGAGCGCCCAGGGTCGACAGCTGCTCATCCCAGACCGACAGCGTACTCAAAGCGTTCTCGTCCCGCGCCTTACGCTGCATGGATTTCAGCAACGAATTACGTTGCCGCAAAATCCGCTCATACTCGCTACGGTACCCGGAGACCACCGGACGCAAAGAGCTGGCCAGATCATCCACAAAACGACGACGACCGGCGGGATCCCCCTTCACCAGTTGCAGATCCTCCGGGGAAAACAGCACCGTGCGGGCAATACCCAGCGCTTCCTTGGCACGCACCGGCGCGGCACGATTAATGCGCACCCGGTTACTCTGCCCCGGAGCAATCTCAAACTCGGTCACCGTCTGCTGCGAACCGCGCACCGTACGGGTGCGAATATAGGCGCGCGAAGCACCCGCCCGAACCAGCGGCCCGTCATGGCTCACACGGTGCGAAGAGAGCGACGCCGCATAGTCGATTGCCTCAACAATATTGGTTTTCCCCACACCATTCGAGCCCAGAAACACCGTAACTCCCGCCGAAAGAGGCAGGCTCAGCAGAGCGTACGTGCGGTAATCCAACAACGAAATATGGTCAATATACAGCGGAGCAGCTCCTTTCACGGGGTTTCACATACGGGGTCGCAGGGGTTCACAGCGCCAGCTGGCGGGCACAGTGCGCAGGCCAAAATACTGTGGTTTTCCGCACGGATGAGCACAGAAAAAACAGCGCAACCCCGCACATACCCACGATGCATAGGGCACCGAAAAGACGTGCGGGGTAGCGACGCTGAAACTGAGTTCGACGGCAGGCGAACCGGCATCAACAGGTAACGGTAGTTGCGGTCATCCTCAGCCAGAGGCTCATCCTGACCGGAAATTACGGCAGGCTTCGGCGCATCGGTGAAGGAGAAACGAACGAACTCGGTACCAAAAACCTTCAAACCATCCGAGAGGTAGGCGGGGTTGTACGCAACGGTGATGTCATCACCGGACAGGGTGCGCCTGCAGAGTCTCGGATGCCTGAAACCCTCATCACCGCGGCCGGCATCAGCAGCAGCCGAACCCTGAGTGAACTTCAGACGCAGGGAGTGTTGCGTTCCGCCACGAGGGAGATACGGCGAGCAGCCTCAGCCAGGTCGGAGGTGCGAACCACCGCGTGAATCGGGGTCTGTTCGGGGAACAGCGCACGGATGTTGGGGTAGTCGCCGTCCATCAGAACGCTGGTGGTGCGGCGGGTACCCGCTGCGAAGCCGATCAGCTCACCCGCTGCGGGCAGGGCGATGAGACAGATCGCCGGAACCGGAGAGGGTGCTACCGACCTCAGAGACGGTCTTAGCCTTCAGCAGCACAGCCGCCTGAACGTCAGGGTTGGTCGGGTTCCACCCTGATTTCGCGCATTGCCAGGCGGTAGCGGTCGGTGGCGAGCAGGGTCATGGTGTCGCCGTGATTTCCACGCGGATACCGGTCAGCAGCAGCAGGGTCTCATCCTTGGACACCGCAATCTGAACCTGCTTGACGGCTTCAGCGAATTCGGCGCCGTCCACGGTACCGGAAATTTCGGGAAGCTCAGGAAGCTCGGGGTAGATCCACGACCGGCATGCCAGCGAGCTGGAAGTTAGCGGAACGGCAGTGAATACGAATCACGGACTCATCTGCGGTGAACTCGACGGGTGCGTTCGGTAGGGAGCGGCAAATTTCTGCCAGGATCTTGCCGGGAACCAGGCAAACGCCTTCTGCTTCAACATCGGCTGCAATGACCTGGCGGGCGCTGGTCTCGTGATCGAAGCTTGCGATGCTGACCTCACCTGCGGAGGCGGTAATCAGCAGACCGTTGAGTACGGGGGAGGTGGGACGCAGCGGAAGTGAGCGTGCCGTCCAGCCGACTGCTTCGGCAAGGACATCGCGTTCAACGGTGAATTTCATCGAGAAGGCGCCTTTCACGGAATTGGAGAGTCATTTTGGGGCGCACGTAAAGCTTTATGGGCGATAGAGCCGGAAATATCGCGTGCTCTGGTGCGCAGTGAATCTTCCGCGCGCGCGTCTATCCATCCTACCGGATTTTGTAATTACACAGAGACTCGAAGGTCAGTTCTGCAGCGAAAAAACGGGTGAGATGAGGCATGCGAGGTCGCTGTATTTTTGTAATTACAAAGAGAGGCGGAAGATGTAGCAAACCCTAGTCGAAAACAGGTTCGAACTAGGTGATGGTTCGGTGTTGGTTTCTTCTTCAAACCCAACCTTCAAATCAGCCCCAAAAGATGGGAGTGCAGCTATCGATCCCAAATCCGCGAAAAATCTACGTTTTCAGTAGGGGTACAGAAAAACCTGAAACCAGCTCGGTTGGTCGAGCAGAACTACTTTGTTATGGGGAGGATTTTTTCTTTAAGTACAGTAGTATTGTTAACGCTTGTGGAAACGGTGGAAAACCCCTTCCTTGCCTGCAATGACGCGGAAGTAGCCTGTGGACATTAAGTGGAAGAAACCACTCAACGCTGAGGATGCATTGTGTATGGATATTTATACATTTCCTCAATTCCACACCTTTTGAATATTCATGCCTAACGTCCACACGAACGCATGAGTTAAAGCACAGCTTATCCACACCCCGAAAATCCAGCTTTTCGAGTCACTAAAATCCTTGGAACCAACGCGAAATCCCCGCCCCGAAACCTATAAAACACCTAGTCAAGACGCAAAATAAGCTACGGGACAGGGACAAAAGCACTTCTAGCCGGCGGCGCGCTGCTCCTGGCGGATCAAATTCGTCAGCTCAGTAACCTGGTTGAAAATCGTCTGACGCTCCGCCATCTGCGCGCTCACCTTACGCACCGCGTGCATCACCGTCGTATGGTCGCGGCCGCCCAAATCGTTACCAATACGCGGCAGGGACATCTCGGTCAGCTCACGCAGAAGATACATCGCCACCTGGCGCGCATTCGTGAGCGTACGGGTGCGAGACTTCGACTGCATATCCTCAATGGACACATCAAAATACTTCGCCACCGTCGCCAAAACCAGCGCCGACGTAATCTCCGCACCACCGGTATCAGAGAGCAAATCCTTCAGATAGGTCTCAGCCTCAGCCAGGGTAATGGGCTCCGGCGGCTTCTTCATCGAGGCGGCAGCGCTCGCACGAATCAGAGCGCCCTCCAACTCGCGAATATTGGCCGTGACATGGGAAGCAATGTACTCCATGACATCATCGCGCACCGGCAAAATCTCGTTCTGAGCCTTCTTCCGCAGAATCGCGATACGAGTCTCCAGCTCCGGAGGCTGCACATCCACGTTCAGGCCCGAGCCGAAACGCGAACGCATACGCTCAGCGAAACCGGTCAACTGCTTCGGCGGCAAATCAGAGGTAATCACGATCTGCTTCTGGTGGTTGTACAGGGCGTTAAACGTATGGAAGAACTCCTCCATCGTCGCCTCTTTACCCGCCAAAAACTGGATATCGTCAATCAGAAGAACGTCAACATTGCGGTAAATCTGCTTGAACGACGAACCCTCATCGTCACGAATCGAGTTAATGAAGTCGTTCGTGAACTCCTCCAAAATTCACGTAGCGCACCCGCAAGTTCGGGTACAGATACTTGGTGTGAGTGGCCGATCGCGTGCAGCAGGTGGGTCTTACCCAGACCCGAACCGCCGTAGATGAACAGCGGGTTATAGACAATGCCGGGCTGCTCCGCCACCGCGAAAGCGCTCGCGTGCGCAAAGCGGTTGGACTGACCAATCACGAAGGTGTCGAAGGGTGTAGTTCGGGTTCAGTCGGGCAGAGCTATCCCAAGTCGGCGCGTTTTCCGGGTCTTCATGCGGATGCACCTGCTGGGCCTCCGGTACCGCCGGGGCGTCCGGAACAAAAGTGGGTGCCGGATACTCGCGAGGCGCCGGCGCACCCGCGACAGGAGCCGCCGGAGCGGGCTGCTGTGCGGAGGGGAACGGCACGCTCCGCCTCCAAAGCCTGCAGGGAGGGCGGGTGACCTGCTCATCGGCGGGCACCTCGTAGTGGTCAGGGCCCGGATGCGGCTCGGTGTAGTACTCAAAAGCGCGCGAACCGGCGGGCGCCTCAGGATGCGCAGAAGCCGCCGCTACCGAAGGGGCGGGCTGGTGCTCGACAGGCACCTCACGCTCACCATGGAAAACGTCTTGACTTGCAGGTTCAACCGGAATCATCGACTCATTCACATCGAAAAAGCGCGGTAGTCGACGGGCCAAAATGCCTCGTGCAGAGCCGCACGGAACGACGCACTGATCTGCTCCTCAAAAGACCGCACGGGTGAGCTTATTCGGCACCTCAATGATGAGGCGAAGAACCCATCAATCCCTGAGGCTGCGCAAGATTCACGAAACCGCGCTGACTGCCGTCACCGCCGGATCGGCGGCAGAATGGAGAGCAGATGCGCCCAGCGCGCCTGAAGGGAGTCGGTCATGGAATTCTTTACTTTCACTCGATGTGAAGCGGTGGTGCAGTAAAGAAATCATGCCGGAAACCACCGCGAGGTCATTAAGATTCTACCCGCTTAATACACAGGGGAGAAAGTTATCCACAGAGTTTTCCACGGTGGAAAACTTGTAATCTGAAAGTGGATAAGCGGTGGTTTAAGTGCATAACGAGGTTCTTCCCTGATATTTCTAGCGGAACGTCTCAGGAAAGCTACTGGGTGTGGATAACTCTTCAGTAGTCGGGAGGGTAAGAGCTGTGATATGCACCGCGGTGGATATCGTGCCACTGTAAATATCCCCAGGTTTGACCCTCTGTAGCAGTGGGCTGTCTCCACAGCCTATACACGCACCGCAATCACCGCCTCCACGGCACAAACAGGCCCGGAATCACGCGGAAAAAGCGTCAAGAACTTGATTTACGCCTCCACTCTTCTAAAAGTTGTGCTGTTGTGTGTGCACCGCCTACTGCGAATAGTCGCGGTACCTCCGTGCACCAAGAAGCGTACGGTTCCGATACCCGTGAGGGCACGAACCGCAAAAATCAAGGAGACAAAGTATGAGCAAGCGTACTTTCCAGCCGAACAACCGCCGTCGCGCTAAGAAGCACGGCTTCCGTCTGCGTATGCGTACCCGTGCGAGTCCCGCGATTCTGTCGAACCGCCGCGGTAAGGACGCGCAAAGCTCTCGGCCTAATCACGGCATATGGTTCGCCCGCCGATGCACGCATCGGCGGCGAGCTCTCGTAACGTGAAATACGCGCGGAGTCAGCTCACCACGTGAGCGAGATCTCCACACTACGTAAAGGGGAACGTGCTGCCTCAACGGCACCGTATGCGCATCAGCACAGAATTCTCCCACGCCTTCCGTTCCGGCATCCGTACAGGACGTCGGAACATCGTTGTATCTACGGCGAAAAATCCTGGAAAAACAACCCAGGTAGGTTTCATTGTGTCGAAGGCGGTGGGCACGCGGTCACGCAATCTGGTCAAGCGCCGGTTGCGTGAACTTCACCTCACCCTGCGCCGCGCATCGGAAGGCTTCGCCATTGCTGTGCGAGCGCTTCCCGCCTCCGCGAACGCCAGCTGGGATCAGCTGCGTCGCGACTGCGAATCGGCACTCGAGGCTGCGTTCGCTAAGCTCGACCTGCCTCAGAGCAAGGAGAAGCCGTGAGTCGTTCCCAGCATGACCGCTGTGAAGAACGCTTCCACGCGCATCACAGCGGCACCTATAGCGCATCTGCCGAGACTCTGGGGCTCCCGACGAGCTGCTGGCACTGGCACCTAACGAATTCGTGAGGGCTGAAACTTTCCTGCAGGGCGCTCTACGTTCTACCGCAGAACCTGCTGATTGCGTGCATGAAGGCCTACCGCAGGTCGTCTCTCCCCTCTACGGGGATGTGTGCCGTACTACCCGACCTGCTCAGCCTACGCCCTGGGCGCTGACCACCCACGGTGCGATGGGCGGGCTTTCCCTGACGGTGCGCCGTATTCTGCGGTGTGTTCCCTGGGCGACCGGAGGTATCGACCCAGTCCCGGAGGGGAAGCGTACTTTCGCTCCCGGAGCAGAACCGAAAATTATTCTGCTCAACCACCCCCATCTTTACACCCCTCACACCGGTGGTGACGCCCGCCCTGAGTAGGCGGCGCCTCCCACACAATGACAGCCGAGTCCTTAGGGTATTCCCGCGTAGATATTTTTGATTTGATTCTTTGGCCGTTTAAATGGATCGTCTCCGTGGTCTGTGCTATTCACACTCTTTTCACCTCGCTGGGCATGGACCCGGCTTCCGGTCTGACTTGGGTTCTGTGCATTATCTTCCTGACCCTGGTGATGCGTACCCTGACCATTCCGCTGTTCGTCAAGCAGATTAAGGCTATGCGCGGTATGACCGCGATGCAGGGCGATATGGCGAAGCTGCAGGAGAAGTACAAGGGTAAGAAGGACCAGCTCTCCCGCCAGGCTATGGCTCAGGAGCAGATGGAAATGTACCGTAAGCACGGTACGAACCCCTTCGCCTCCTGCCTGCCGATTCTGGCTCAGATGCCGATCTTCTTCGGTCTGTACCAGGTGCTGATGGGCGTTCCCACCGCGGCTCAGAGTAACGAGAGCGTGCTCATGCTGCCGGCTGATCTGGTGCACCAGTTCAACGACTCGCAGATTTTTGGTGCGCAGCTGTTCGCGACCATGCTGCACCCGGGCGCTGGCGATACTACCGCGACCGTTGTTCAGGCGGTCATCATGATTGTTCTGATGAGTGCGACCCAGTTCTACATTCAGAAGCAGCTGAGTGTGAAGAACATGTCGGAGGCGGCTCTGAACTCTCCGATGTTCCGTCAGCAGCAGATGATCATGTACATCTTCTCGATCATCTTCGCTGTTTCCGGTATTAACTTCCCGCTGGGTGTTATGTACTACTGGACCGTGTCGAACCTGTGGTCGTTGGGTCAGCAGTGGTGGGTTATCCGCAATAACCCGACCCCCGGTTCTCAGGCGGAGCGTGAGCTGAACGCTCGCCGTGCGGCGAAAGAGCCTGCCCCGATGTGGTAAGACCCGTGCAGCGGCACGAGAAGGATCTGCAGGAGGCTCGTGAGCGTGCCGCAGCTGGTCAGCGTCAGCAACCGGTCGGTAGAAGCGCCAGAAGCAGCAGCGCAATAAGCAGAACGGAAAAAGTAGTTTTCTTCCGTGATTTCGGGCGAGTTCTCGCCATGTGTGGCGCGGGCCCGGCGCCGTGTATGAGATACTTTTTACCCCTAGGACACCCCTCCGAACACCCCGAGGATTATTGTGACTGAAGCTATGGATTATGAGGACGAGCAGCTCGTTGAGGAGCAGCTGGTAGAGGAGCCCATTGAGGGCGAAGAACAATTTTGAGGACATCGAGGAAGAAGGCGATATCGCCGCTGATTACCTCGAGACTTCTCGATATTGTCGATATGGACGGCGATATCGATATTGAGTGCGCAATAACCGCATCTATCTTTCGGTCTTCAATGACGACGATGACAATGAGGAACTGCGCCACCTGGTTGGCCGCCACGGTGAGGTGCTGGAGGCTCTGCAGGAGCTGGTGCGCCCTCTCCGTCCTGGCTGACATGGTACCCGTTCCGCCTGATTCTGGATGTTGCCGGCTACCGTGCAGAGCGTCGTGAGCAGCTGGAGAAGATTGCCGCTGATGCGATTGAGAAGGTGCGTGCTACCGGTCGTGATGAGCACCTGAAGCCGCTGAGCCCGTACGAGCGTAAGGTTGTGCACGATGTGGTGGCCGCCGCTCGCCTGTACAGCGAGTCGGAGGGCGAGGGTCCTCGCCGTCACGTGGTGATTTCTCTTCCCGAGGGAGGAGCCTAGTATGGAGACTTCGATGGTTACTCTCAGCGAGAGTGAGCGCGCCGCCGCGGAGGCTGTGTTCGGTGAGCGTCTGCCCCTGGCGGAGCGCTACGTGCAGCACCTGGCGACGACCGGCGATTGAGCGTGGCCTGATTGGTCCGCGTGAGTGCCGCGCCTGTGAGCTCGCCACGTGCTGAACTGTGCTGTGGTGCGGGAGTATATTGCTCCGAATGCTTCGGTGGCTGATGTTGGCTCTGGTGCTGGCCTGCCCGGTCTATGCTTGGCGATTGCTCGCCCGGATTTGAAGCTGACTCTGATTGAGCCTCTGGAACGCCGTGTCATCTGGCTGAATGAGGTTGTCGAGGATCTGGGCCTGGAGAACGTGACCGTGCTTCGTTCGCGTGCTGAGCAGGCTGTGGGTGCTGTTGAGGCTGATGTGGTGACTGCGCGTGCTGTGTCCGCTCTGGTGGGCCTGCTGGACATTACTCTGCCGATTCTGCGCGGCACCGGTGACTGCTGGCTCTGAAGGGTCGTAGCGCCGCGGAGGAGATTACTAAGGCGAAGAAGAGCTGAACCGTTACGGTGCACGCGAGACTGAGATTCTCACCGCCGGCGGCGACCTGCTGAAGAGCCGACGACGGTGGTTCGGTTCGCCTCTAAAGGTTTCACCCTGAATGGGCGGTACCGCAATGAGCCGAGTGAATAGGCTGGCTTACGCGGTACCGCCCATTTTCTACGCTGGCTTGCCGGGCGTGCGCGGCAATTGCATCCGTAAGTACATGAGAATGACCTCTCGCGTGGAGTATTGACCTGATGCCGGGTACCCTTAAGGAAGGATTGAAACCTTAGACTCTTCTACATCAAAGCCTGATGGTACAGTAGGGCACTGAGCCCTTCAGAACCATTCGGGTAGCACCAATGTTTCACGTGAAACATTGCAGACTTCATCACCTCGCGGGTATGTTTCACGTGAAACGTACTGAGATGAGATGAATGGTGAGTGGAGTTGAATCCTCCTCGCGCACGAAATACCGCAAGTATTGCCACACGCGGGCATCGAACGAAAGCATCACCGTAGACACACCACCCGGAATATGGAAGGCACCCGATGACTCCTCAACTCAGAAATCTGTTGCAGATTTTGCTCCCCAAAGCCTGTGCATACGCGTGTCTTCACCGTGTCGAACCAGAAGGGTGGCGTGGGTAAAACCAGCACCGCCGTGAACCTCGCAGCCGCGCTCGCGGAGGCTGGACTGAACGTCCTGGTGATCGATAATGACCCGCAGGGTAACGCCTCGACTGCACTGGGCGTTGAGCAGCGGCGTGGATGTTTCCCGATGTCTACAGCGTCTGATTGAGGATAAGCCGCTTTCTGAAATTGTTCAGGAATGCTCGACATGCACGGTCTGTTCTGCTGCCCCCGCCAATATCTGACCTCGCGGGCGCGGAGATTGAACTGGTCTCCCTGGTGGCACGCAGACTCGCCTCGAAAATGCCCTGATGGACTACACTGAGTGGCGAGGAGAGCGAGAATGGAGCGGCTGGACTATGTCTTCATCGACTGCCCGCCGAGCCTCGGCTTCACTGACCGTCAATGCCTTCGTTGCGGCGAAGAGATTCTGATTCCCGATCCAGTGCAGTACTACGCTCTGGAAGGCCTGAAACCAACTGCTGAAGAATATTCAGATGATTCAGAAAGCACCTGAACTCAAGCTGCGCATCAGCACGATCTGCTGACCATGTACGATGCTCGTACCGGCCTGGCATTCCAGGTGGCAGAGGAGGTGCGCGAGCACTTCCGGAGGAGACTCTGGGTGTGAAGATTCCTCGTTCGGTTCGCATCTCTGAGGCTCCCAGCTATCAGCAGACCGTCATCACCTACGATTCTTCGTCGACTGGCGCTCGCGCCTACCGCGAGGCGGCACGGGAACTCTCGCGCCGATCACATAATCTAAAGTCTTTTGAAATGAGGCCTTTTAGATTTGTCTGATTGATGATTCAAAAGGACTCAGTGTAATGCAGTATTTTCTGGATGAAACCCGAGAAAACAGCCTATAGTAAAGTAATTATTGGGAATAATGTCGATTATATTGCCGTGCATTTTTCACTCCTGCTTTCAGTACTTATTTCGTTTACTAGATGAAGAAGAAAAAATGAGCAGGCTCGTCAGGGGTCCTAAGGGTAACGATGGCTGAAAAAGCGACGCGGCAGGTCGTGGCCTGGGGCACTGATCCCTCAGAGTACGAAGAATTCTAGTAATGCTGAGGCGAAGGCATCCGAAAAAGACTGCTGCAGCAAAAAGACTGCACCAGAAGGTGTCCACTCCGATTGAAGAGCCGATGACTGACGGTCTCTTCGAAAAATGGCTCACGAGGCTAAGCCGGAGAAGCAGTAGAGCACTAAAGCTGAGTCTGTAGAGGCTAAGCCTGCTGGCTGCACCCGCTCGAGAAAAGCCAGCTGAAGCTGCGGAGAGGTGAGAGAAGGTCGGCTCCCCGCCTCCTCACGGATGTTCATGAAACATCGAAGAAGAAAGCCTCGCGTGGTACGCGTGCGGCACTGCAGCACCACCTGACTCGCCGCCGGTGGACTTCTTCTTTGGTGAAGATGTCTCCCACCCACGATCCGCTTCGAGACAGGGCTGCTTTGGTTCGGTTCCCGGTGCCCGGTTTACGAGCTGAACGTTCGCTATCCACCCGAACCTGCAGCGGCCCCAGACAGACTTTGATGAGCAGGACGTGGAAGAAGCTCGCCACTCGGTGCAGTGAGTTGGTGTTCTGCAGCCGATCGTCGTGCGTCCCTCGCGCGAAAAACAGCGCCGAAAAAGTATGAGCTGGTCATGGGTGAGCGCCGCTGGCATGGCAGCAGGCGGCTGGACGAGCCACCATCCCGGCGATTGTTCGCCATTGAGACTGGACGGCGACCTGCTCCGTGACGCCCTGCTGGAAGAGCCTGCACCGCAGCCCGCTGAACCCCGATTGAGGGCGGCGGCATGCGGCGGCTCATGCAGAGGTTCGACGCTACTCAGGAGCCCGTATTTAAAGCAGCGTGTGATCGTTCTCGCCCCCAGATTTCGAACACGATTCGTCTGCCGAAGCGCCGCCGGCTCGGGTGCGTTGCGGCGATCGCGTTGCCAGCAGGTATTCTCTCCGCGGGTCACGCCGCGTGCCCTGCGGCTCTGACTGATCGAGGCTCAGATTGAGACTCTCCGCTCAGAGATGTGAATGTGAGGTCTGCCGGTTTCGTGCGACTGAGAGCTGGTGAACCACGCATCCGGCGCTGCGAGAATCGAGGGTCCACTTTTCAGCATAGTGGCGAGGAGCTGCGCCACCCCGAATCGCCTTCGTGGCCGGGCGCCACGGCGCTGCCGCCGATGAGGCTTCGACGTCGTCACCATCTCCTACGGGCTGCGCAACGTGCAGGACACAGCGCGGGCACTGTCGGAGATGCGCCGGGTGACGGTGCCGGGCGGGCGGATCGTCATCGCGGGTTCTCCACCCCGACCTGGCCGGCCCTTCCGCCACCTGTACGCGCTCTACCTGGGCAGCGCCCTGCCGGCCGCCGCCCGCCTGGTCTCGTCGAGACACCGGGGCCTACGACTACCTGGGCGAGTCGATCCTGGCCTGGCCGGACAGCGGGAGCTGGCCGGCCTCATGCAGCAGGCCGGATGGCGGGGCGTGGGCTACAAGAACCTCTCCGGCGGGATCGTCGCGGTTCACCGGGCCACGCGGCCCGTGCCCGCCCAGGGCGAGCAGTGAGAACCGACCTGAGCAGCACCCCGGGGCCGACGTCGTGAGGGCAGAGTCGTGAGGGCAGAGCACTGCCGGGTCGCGCCGCCGCACCTGTCCTTCCGCACCCATGAGCGCCCGAGGACGCACTGGAGGGGCTGGCTCTCATCGACCTGCTGGCGGGCCGTGAGGATGTCAGCTCCTGGGTGCACGAGGGGCGCGGACTCATAGGCCTGGGCCGCGCCCTGGTGATCGAGGCCCACGGGGCGGATCGCATTGAGACACTGCGGGCCGCGTGGCGGGCCGTGGTCGGCGCGGCCTGGTGGCGTGATGCGCTGGTCCGCCCCGGGACCGGGCCGGTGGCGCTGGGCGCGATCACCTTCTCCCCAGCTCCGAGCAGTCCTCGGTTCTGGTGGTTCCCGAGGTCCTCGTTGGGCTGGATGACTCCGGTGCTTGGCTGACGACCGTGGTGTCCGGGACTGACGACGGGACTGAGCCGGAGCACCCGGATCCCGGCTCGCTCCTGACGGCGCTGGTGGCCGATGCTCGTGCAGCGGTCGACCGGGAGCAGGCTGGCGCCGACAGGGACTCCGGGGACTCCGGCGGCACCACCGCCGTTGAGGCCGGGGCGCTCAGCGAGGAGCAGTGGTGCCGGGCGGTCTGCGCCACGCAGGAGCGGATGCGTGCGGGGCAGGCCCGCAAGGTGGTCCTGGCCCGCGACGTGCTGAGCCTACCCGGGCGGGCCGCTGGCCACCGGTACGGTCCTGCGGCGCCTGGCCGCGACTACCCCTCCACCTGGGTCTTCGCCGTCGACCAGATGGTGGGCGCCAGTCCTGAGCTGCTGCTGCGCTGCGAGATCGACGCCTCGCGGGCAGGGTGCTGGCCGAGTACGGCCCGCCAGCACGCCGGCGAGGACGCTCTGGCGACCGCGCGTCTGGCCTCCTGGCTGGAGGGCTCGAGAAGAACAACCGGGAGCATGAGCTGGCCCGGGACTCCGGCGATCACGGCGCTGGAGCCGCTGTGCTCGGTGGTGGAGGCCCCGCCCGCTTTGTCCTGACGCTGCCAGACGTCCTGCACCTGGCCAGTGATGTCACGGGGTCGTTGCCGGGGACACCAGGGCGCTGGCCTGGTGGATGCGCTGCACCCGACGGCGGCCGTGTGCGGGACGCCAACCCAAGCGGCGGCGCGCCTCATTGAGGAGGCCGAGTCCATGGATCGGGGACGTTACGCCGGGCCCGTGGGCTGGGTGGACTGGCACGGCGAGGGCGAGTGGTGCATCGCGCTGCGCGCCCAGCTGCCCGCGGGAGGTCGACCGCAGTCGCCCGCGAGAGTGTTCGGGGGCGGCGGCATCATGCCGGACTCCGAGCCGGTCGACGAGCTGGCGGAGACGACCGCCAAGATGCGCCCCATGCTGGGGGCGCTCGGCGTGCGTCTCTGAGACGACTCTGGGCGGCTATCGCGTCAGGAGTCCTTGCGCTCGGCCAGGGTCACGTCGATGTCCTGCTTCTTGGAGTTGCGGATGACCGTGAGCTTGACCTTGTCGTTGGCGGAGTACTGACGCACGTAACCGGTGAGAGCCGACCCCTGGGCGGTGGTCTTCCCATCAATGGCGACGACGACGTCGTTCGTCTTCAGCCCGGCCTTGTCAGCCGGCGAACCGCTTTCAACCGAGGTGATCTTGGCGCCGGCGCGCTTCTCGCCGTCGGCCGTGGCGCCAGCGGTGTCGAGGGTGACTCCCAGGTAGGCGTGCGTGGCCGTCACCGGACGATGAGCTGCTTGGCGACCTTGTCCGCCAGCGACGGGGAATGGCGAAACCGATGCCGATGCTTCCCCGAGCCTCCCTCGCCGCCGCCGGAGCGGCTCATGGTGGCGATGGGCTGGTGATCCCGATGACCCGCCCTTCTCGTCGAAGAGGGGCCGCCGGAGTGCCGGGGTTGATGGCGGCGTCGATCTGGATGGCGTTGGTGTAGACCGCCGAATCACCCGAGCCGTCCTCATTCTGGGAGTTGACGACGGGCCGGTCGAGGGCGGAGATGATGCCGGTGGTGACGGTGGATGACAGGCCCAGCGGGTTACCGATCGCCATGACGTCCTGACCGGTGGCCAGCTTGTCGGAGTCTCCGAGCTGGGCGACGGTGAGGTTGTCGGGGGCGTCCTTGAGCTGGATGACCGCCAGGGTCGGTGGCGGGGTCGGTACCGGTGGTCTCAGCGTCATAGACGCGGCCGTCAGCCAGCGTCACCTGGATCTTGGAGGCCCCGCCACCACGTGGTTGTTCGTGATGATGTGCCCTCCTTGTCGAGATGACTCCGGGCCCAGGGCCTCGCCCCTGTCCGTGGCGACGGCGATGGAGACGACGGCGTTGGACACGGCGGCCGAGACGGCCTCCCAGTCAGGGGGCCTGGCCGGCGCTGTCGACGGTCTTGGTCGTGCTCCCGGTGGCGATGGCGGTGGGGGCGGCCGTGGAGCGCTGTGAGCGCGCCGCCGTCCCGGGCGTCGAGGCCTTGATCGCTCTACGGCACCGCCGGCCCCCAGCAGGGAGGCGACCAGCACGGAGGCGACCAGGGCGAACCAGCCCGGCCCCGCCGGCGCCTCTTGGTGCCGCTGTCAGCGCCTGTGGCCTTCGAGGGCCGCATAGAAGGACTCCCCGGTGGGGGCGCCGGCCGGCGCATAGCCACCGGGCGTCGTCGGGGCGCTCGTGTAGGGCGAGCCGAGGTGCGTCTGCTGCCCCTGGTAGGACTGCTGGGCGGATGAGTAACTGGACGGCGCCGCCTGCTGCACCTGAGGGCGGGGTACTGCCCCTGAGGCTGCTGCGGCTGGTAGGGACGGCTGCTGGGGCTGGTACTGCCCCTGGGCGGACTGCGCGTAGGCGACGCGGACTGCTCAGCGAGGCATCTGCGAGGTCGGCGGCTCGGCGGGCAGCTGCCGGGTCTCGTCCCAGCGCACGCCCGCCCCCTGAGGCAGGACCGGCTCGGGTCGGGAGGCGTCGGCGGTGTAGGCCTGGGAGAGATCCGCGTAGCCGCCGTGGTCCTCGGTCACGCTCGCACCCTCGTCACCGGAGACCGCCGCTGTCGGGCTGGCCTGGCTGCTGGCGGACCAGGAGTCGACACCGGGTGAGCGCCGTCCGCCGCCGCCTCGGGCTCCAGTGGGCCGGTATGCCTCCGGGTTCGTCTCGTCGTATCCGCTCATCTGTGCTCCTCCTCAGGGCGTGTCGCCCTCTCAGATCCACGGGTAGACAACACCAGGGCTCTGTGCCGTTTCCGATGATTCCCTGAGGCTGTGCTGTGGATCGTGTAACCGTTGTATCGCAGCGGGCTGAGAGTCCGGCAGTGGGCTCAGGGAGAGTCGGGTCCACTGCCGCAGGTCCTATCCCGCTGGCTGCCGTCCATCTCTATCGTCGTTCATGTTGTCACGGTGTGAGGACCGTGCCTCGTGGTCTCCCAGACGACGACGCTCACGCCGTCGACCGGTTCAGCCAGGAGTCCCCGGAGGGCCTCGACATCATCGGGGACATGGACGCGGGCCCCCAGGGCTGCGGCCAGCGCAGCGATATCCGCCCGCTGAGGGGCGGTGAAGAGCCGTTCGAACCGGCCCGCTGGCGTGGTGCGGGCGTACTCGAGCTGGGAGAAGATCGCGCCCCCGCCGTCGTCGACGACGATCACCTGCAGGTCGGCCTCCTCCTCGCACGCGCCCCGGTTCAAGGACATGGCGTCGTGGAGGAAGGCGAGGTCTCCCATGACGGCGCGAACCGGTTCCCCTGAGGCCATCCACAGTCCGAGTCCGGTGGCGATGGTGCCGTCGATGCCCGCCAGGCCGCGGTTCGCGACCGCCTTCGGGCAGCGGCGCCGGGCTGGGCGAGTCGGTCCAGGCGCCGCACCGTCATGGACGAGCCCAGCAGGAGGGTGGGGCGCCGGGGCCTGGCTGGCCTCCCACACGGCCCGGGCCAGGGCGTCGGCGCTGCTGGAGCGGTCCGGTTCGGGAAGATCCGCCACGGCCCGGCGCCAGGAGTCGGTCCAGGCCGCGTCGGCGCTTTCCAGGCCGAGGGAGGCGACTAGCTGGGCCGAGCGGAGGGCGGCGTCGTCAGGCTCGTGATCGGGCACCGTCCATGGGGACGACCCGTCGAGCCCGCCCGGAGACGTCGGTCCACCGGGCGCGCTCGGTCAGGACGGTGATGTCGAGGTCGTCGCGCCCCAGGAGCGCGGTGATGGAGCGACTGAGGCTGGGGTGGCCCAGGACGAGGAGGTGATCGGCCTGCTGGGCGAGCGCACGGCCCGCCGGGGTGCCCAGCAGCTCGGCGTAACGGCTCAGGGCCTGCGGGGCCGCTGCGGGCCTGGGAGGTGGGTTCGGCCAGGAGCGGCCAGTTGAGGTGCTCGGCCAGAGACCTGGCCAGGGAGCCGACGGCCGGGTGGGCGGTGTCACCGGCGACGACGATCCCCTCCCCTGCGCTGGAGGAGCCAGTGCCGGCCGGCTGGCTGGCACCGGCCTCGGGGCGCAGGCCAGCACTGCTGCCCGGGCAGCCGGGACCATGCGCGGGGAGGCGGCGCCGAGGCGGGCAGCACCGCATCCTCCCGCTGCGCTCCTCCACTGGGTTCTCCGCCGTCAGGGGCGGACGGAAGCGGGCGTTGATCTGGACCGGCCCGGGATCCCGGCTGAGGGTCCCGGTGGCGGCGGCGACGGCGCGCGCACCTGCCCGGCGATGGCGGCGTCGGCCGCGCAGCCCCCGAGGTCGGCAGCCAGGTCGGCGGGCAGATCCACCCAGGCGCAGGGCCGGTGCGAAGAGCCCGGTCTGCTCGGTGGTCTGGCTGGCGCCGGTGCCGACCAGCTCGTGGGGCCGGTCGGCGCTGATGACGAGCAGGGGATGCCGGCGGCGTCGGCCTCACTGACGGCCGGGTGGAGGTTGGAGACAGCCGTGCCCGAGGTGGTCACGACGGCGGCGCAGCGGCTGTGCCCGTTCAGGGCGTGGGCGCGGGCGGCCCCCAGGGCGATGAAGCCGCGCTGCGCTCATCCAGGACGACGCGCAGCCGTAGGGTGCCCGGCGTCGGCGGCGTCGGCCAGGGCCTCCGCCAGCGGGGCGCTGCGCGATCCCCGGGCACAGGACGACCTCGCGCACGCCCTCGGCCAGGAGGGGCCGCCACGAGGCTGCGCGCGTCGGCCATGGCGGGCGGGAGCTGCAGGGCGCTCGGGGAGTCGGTCACAGGGGCGAGGATACGAGAGCGCACCGCCTGCACTGCGCTGCGATTGGTCACAGTCCGGTGAGCCCCGACACGGCATGGGCGGGGCTACAGCGGCAGCCCAGCCACGGCCCGGCTGGGGTCGCGGGCCTCGCGCTGGCGGCGGGCGTGCAGGGGCGCCGGCCAGGTGCAGCAGGCGCGTCTGCCAGTGCCTGGTGAGGTGGGGCCCCGCCTTGACCTCGTTCAGGAGGCGTTCGGAGACGAGGGCGGCGGCGTCCAGACGCAGGGTCCCGTTGCTGGGGCGGAACGCTGGGCTCGGCGACGTCCTGGGTCAGCAGGCGCGTGGTTCCCAGGCCCGCAGGCGTGGTTGAGGAGGGCAGGCTGAAGGCGAGGGTGGCGCCGGCCATGAGTGCCCACGGAGGTGTCAGGGCGGAGGAGACGACCGCGGGCAGTCCAGGCGCTCGGCCATGTCAGGGCCCGGTGCACCCCGCCCAGCAGGGGCCACCTTGAGGATGGCGACGTCGGCGGCGCGCCGGTGGACGATCTCCAGTGGGTTGGCCGACAGCCGGATCGACTCGTCGGCGGCGATGGGCACGTCGACGGCGCGGCGCAGGTCGGCCAGGTCGTAGACGGTGGCGCAGGGCTGTTCGGCGTACTCCAGCCCTCCGGCGGCTCGGTCCATGAGGGGCAGGTTCTCGCGGGCGGTGTCCAGGTCCCAGGCGCCGTTGACGTCGATACGCACCTTGCCGGAACGCCCCAGGGCCGAGCGGACCGCCTCGAGGCGCTCCAGGTCCGCCGAGCGCTTGTCACTGCTGCCGCTGACCTTGACCTTGGCGGTCCTGGCGCCGAGGCCCCGCACCAGATCAGGCGTCCTGGGCGCCGACCTCAGGGGACGGTCACGTTGACGGAGATGGTCTCCCGGTAGCGGGGAAGAAGGGAGTTTCCCAGGGCCTGACACAGTCCGGAGGCGAGCCAGGGCGCGCTGGCCTCCAACCCGTAGTCCCAGAAGGGCGCGACCTCGCCCCAGCCCCCGGGGCCGTGGAGCAGGACGCCGTCGCGGCGGGTGATGCCGCGAAACGGCGTCGTCAGAGGAATGTCCCAGACGACCGCGCGGTCGATGCGATCCAGCAGTCCGGTGGAGTCCTGAGCATGAAGAGAGGCGATGTCGATCTCGCCGTTGGCATGCTGATGGTCCGGACTCACGGGCACAGAATACGCACGATCTTCAATCAAGACGACGAAACCGGGACAAGGGTGGCGGGGCCCACCTCGGCAAACGCCCACAGGGCTGCGCACTGGACTGTCCGGCGCCGTCTCGCGCCCCTGTGCCGGCGTCGAGCGCGGCCGTGAGCGCAGGCCCCTGTCCGCAGGCCTTTGTAGAATGGCTCGTGCGGTTGAATTCGCGATCACGCCGAGGGGAAGCCATGAACGAGGGCAGCACAGGGGTCGAGGGGACGCGGGGCGCCGTCACTGGAAGCCCGTCACGCCCGTCTCCGCGATGGTTGTGGGCCGCCTGGTTCTCGGGCTGCCCAGCGCCGTCGGCCTGACGGTCATCGTGCTGGTCTGGTCGGCGCTGACCCGCGCCGGGCTGGGATTCGGCAGGGGCGTGCTTGTTCTCCCTGGTGGCGGTGGCGATTCGCGAGCTCATCGACGCCTCGGCCCACCGGCTCATCATGCGGGCCTGGCGCTCGAGGGATCCGCACGGCCTGCTGCTGACGATCATCGCCGCGACCTGCCCCGCGGTCGCAGGGATTCCTGACCGCTCGCCTCCTCGCCCCGGCGTCGACGACGGCGCTGACGGCTCTCACGTGGCTGCCGTTCATGGCCTTCGTCGCTCTCATTGAGAGGCCGTGGGACACCTCGCTCGGATACGACGCCCTCCAGGAGCGCATCCATCAGCCCCAGCCGATCCCGCCGGAGTACGTCACCGCCGACTTCCGCGACGCCCGCAAGCACCTGCCCCAGCTCCGCCGCATCGCACTGACCCACGCGGCGCTGTAGCCGTCAGACGGACCCCGACAGCCCTCAACTGCGACGACGATCACAGGCTTGCTAGGGTGAGAGAGCGTCATCTGTGAGCTTGGAGCGTCAGGGGAAGGCATATGAGCACACGCGACGTCACCAGCGCACCAGACCGGCCCTGGAAACCGGCCGTCCCCCTGTCAGCGGTGATTGGGGGAAGAGTCTTCCTGGGAGTCCCCGAGGCACTCGCTGTCGGAGTCGTGCTGGCCATCTGGTCCGCCCTCACTCGCGCCGGACTCACCTACGACCAAATCTCAGGATTCGCCATTCTGGCGACCGCGGTGAGAGAAACACTCGACGCAGCATCAATGCGCCTGACCATGCGCATCCGACGCACCAACGACATGAGCACGGCGCAACGGATCCTGTCCGCCCTCATCTGCCCGGCCATTGGCGGAGCAGCGGCGGCCATGGTCTTCGCACCGCACCGTCTCACTCACCTGACGCTGCTGACCTGGGCGACCTTCCTGCTCATCTCCTGCGCAGTGGATCGGCCATGGAAGACACCGATGTCCTATGAGGAGATGAAGGAACGCGGTCGTCAGACCCGGCTGATGACGCGGGAGCACTTCGCCGAGGAGATCGCCGATGGCCGGATGACCTTCCGCCCCATCGACGACGAGGGCTACTACCTCGACGAGGACGGCAACCGCATCGAGGACTGAGAGCCCCCGCCGCGGTCACTGCGCTCAGAGCGCGAGTCGCGCGCGCCTGGCCGGGGACATCCACGCGTGCGGGTGCGATTTCTTCCGGCGGGGACGTCCCGCGTGCGGGACCGGATTGCTGTCCCCGACGGCGTCGAAATGCCCCCGGCTGGAGCAGGACGCACCCGGCCGCGTGGAATGTCCCCGTCGGTGGGCCCCGACCCGCACCGCCGGCGGGACCACCCGCCCCAGGCCCTACGGACGCGTCCGGCGTCAGGACTTCTTGAAGTCGTACTGCGGGTACTTCTTGGCCCAGGCGATGGCGGCCTCATCCTCCCGGCCCTCGCCGTAGGTGTTGACGACGAGGTCCTCGAGGCTGCCGTAGGTGGCCTCATCCATCTTGATGGAGCCCAGCCACTTCGCGATCTCCGGGTAGTCCTGCGCGAAGCCCTCGCGCCCCAGGAAGTGAAGCCCCTTCCCCTTGCCGAGCGCGCCCTTGGGATCCTTCAGGTCCCGCATGCCATAGGTGGTGTTCGCCCAGAAGGGGTGCCACAGGGTCACGACGATCTCCTGCTTGGCATCGACGGCCTTCTTGAGCTCGGCCAGCATCCCGGTGGTGGAGGAGGTCAGGAACTTCATGTCCCCCAAACCGTAGGCGGGGATCACGTCCTCCTGAGACACCTTGGTCAGACCCGCACCCGGCTCGATACCGATGATCTTGTTGCCGATCTGCGAGGCGTGTGGCTTGATGTCCTCGATCGACTGCATGGAGGAGTAGTCCGGGACGGACCAGCACAGCTGGGCCGAGTCGTAGTAGGTCCCCAGATCCTCGATGTAGGTGCGGTACTTGTCCATGCTAGCTCTTCTGGGTGACGTCCGGCCACGCAGAGGGGAAGAGGTCGACCGCCCCCTGGCTGAGGCCCGCATACAGCGGTCCGGCCTCACTGAGATCCATGAGCTTGATCTGGTAGCCGGCCTTCTCCAGCTGGGTCTTGATCAGGTGGGTCATGGACAGCCCATCGCTCCATGACGGAAGAGCCCGAGGCGGAGCCGCTTGCTCCCCGCCCGAACCCTGACCGCAGGCGGACAGGGCGCCCGCCGCCGCCAGGGAGGCCAGAGCGGCGGTGAAGGTGCGGCAGGGAGGTCTGCATGGTGTTCCTTCGATACGTGCCCGACGCCGGTGAGGGCGAAGTGGAAAAAGCGTCGTCGAGTCATGGGTCACCGCTTCTTGATGAGTGAGAGCAGCGAGCCCTTCTCCCGCAGCGCCCCGAGGGCCGCGGTCACCCAGTCAGGTAGATCGCCAGGAACACGATGGACAGGCCCGCCTCGGTGCCCTTGGCGATGTCGATCGTCGCGAGCGCCTTGACGACCTCCTTCCCCAGGCCGTCGGCACCGACTATGCCCGCGATGACGGCCATCGACAGGGCCAGCATGATGACCTGGTTGACGCCCGCCATGATGGTGGGGACGGCCAGGGGCAGCTGGATGCCCCTGCAGGATCTGCCAGTCGGTGGCGCCGAAGGAACGCCCCGCCTCCACGGTCTCCTTGTCCACCTGCTTGATGCCCAGCTCGGTCATGCGCACCCCGGGGGCATCGCGAAGATGAGCGTGGCGAACATCCCGGGCACCACCCCGATGGAGAAGAACAGGACCGAGGGGATGAGGGTAGACGAAGGCCGGCATCGTCTGCATGAGGTCGAGGACCGGGCGGATGAGGACGCTGACGTACTTGTTGCGGGCGGCCCAGATCCCCAGGGGATGGCGAAGACGAGGGCGGTCAGGGTCGCCAGGGTCACCAGGACCAGCGTCTCCATCGCGTTGACCCACTGCCCCAGGGAGATGATGATGAGGAAGGTGACGGCGGTCCCCACCGCCAGCCTCCACGACTTCGCCATCCAGGCGATGAGGACGAAGACCACCACCATGAGCAGCGGGGGCACGGCCAGGAGCAGGTCCACGAGGTTGTCGTTGACCAGGGTGCCGGCCCAGGGAGATCGCGGTGAGGAAGCCATGGAGGTGGACCTGGATCCACTCAATGAGGGACCTCGACCGCTGTGCCCAGGGGAATCTTGGGAAGAGAGTCTGTACGGGAATCATCAGGCGTCGGCTCCTTCGGCCTCGGTGGTCTCACTGGCCTTGCCGGCCTGCTCGTCGGTCTGCTCCGCGGCCGGATCGGCGCTGGAGGCACTGGCGGCGCTGGATGCCCCGGCCTCCTGGTTCTGCTCACTGATGGCCGCCAGCAGGGTGACGCGCGGGATGACGCCGGAGATTCGTCCGTCGTCGTCGACGACGACGATGGGGGCGGCGTGCTGCGCGGCGTGGGCGAACAGCTCGTTGACAGGGGGTCGAGTGCGACGACCGGCATCTCGTGGATCGTGGACAGCGGCAGGGGCGTTGGAGCCCTCCTTGACTGCCCGGGCGACGTCGTCCTCCCAGACGTAGCCGAAGGGTGTGCGGTCGCGGTTCTGGACGAGCAGCCACGGCGGCTGGTTCTCCCGCAGGAGCTTGTGGGCGGCGTGGGGGCTGCGGTCCGAGCCCAGGACCGCGTACGGGGGCTCCGCGATGGAGCCGGCCGTCAGGACCCGGCTGCGGTCGACGTCGGCCACGAACCGGGAGACGTAGTCGGAGGCCGGGTCGCGCAGGATCTCCTCGGCGGTGCCGACCTGCTCGACGCGACCGTCGCGCATCATGGCGATGCGGTCTCCCAGGCGCATGGCCTCGTTGAGGTCGTGGGTGATGAACAGGATCGTCTTGCCGAGCTTGCCCTGCAGGTCGATGAGCTGGTCCTGCATCTCCCGGCGGATGAGCGGGTCGAGCGCGAGAAGGCCTCGTCCATGAGCAGGATGTCGGTCTCGGCGGCCAGGGGCCCGGGCCAGGCCGACCCGCTGCCGCATGCCGCCCGAGGCTCGCCGGGCTTGTAGCCGCCCCACCCTCCAGGCCCACCAGGGACAGGGCCTCTTCTGCCCGGCGCTCGCGCTCGGGCGATTCACGCCCTGAATCTCCAGGCCGTGAGGCGGCGTTCTCCCCACCGTCCGGTGCGGCAGGGAGGGGCGAGTTCTGGAAGACCATGGAGACGCGCTCGCGGCGCAGCTCGCGCAGCTTCGACTTCGAGACGTGCGCCAGGTCCTCCCCGTAGAGGGTCATGCTGCCGGCCGTGATGGGCAGCAGGCCGTTGACCATGCGGATGAGGGTGGACTTCCCGGAGCCCGACAGGCCCATGACCACGAAGATCTCGCCCTTGTCGACGTCGAAGGAGGTGTCGATGACGGCGGCGGTCTGCCCTGACTTCCTCAGCTGGTCCCGCGTCCTGCCGGCCTTGAGCTTCTTGACGCCGTCGGACGGTCGCCGCCCGAAGACCTTGTAGACATGGTTGGCCTCAATGACTTTCACTGCACTCCTCACGATCTAGCTCCTGGCCTGGCCGCGAGGGTCCGGAAGACGAGTTGTGAGAGCCGCGTCCGGACCCAGCGACGACGGCAAGCCCGTTTTATAGTCCTGCGCAGTGTTCGAGTGGTCAATTTGAGTAGGCGCAGAATCCCGCGAATTCAGGGGACTTCAGGCCTTGACACGCCCGTGGGCGTGTCCGGCGCCACGCTCGCAGAACAGGGCGGAACCCACCCGGCGCGCACGGTCGGGCATGAACGCCCATAAGCATCGAGAATGCTTGAAATCATCACGAACATCGAGCCTTCCCCGAGTCCCACACAGCACGCACACAAACGCGTCACATAACCAACAACGTCCGTATGTGCAACCGGAACTCCTCAGGGCCACAGAATGTGGTGATAGTCTCATTTACGTCGCCGCTTGTTCCGCGCCGCAACGGAACAAGCCGGACGCCCGCCGAAACCCCCTCCCCGCTCACCTGGAATCACTACGCTGAGGGGCACGCCCGCGGTCCGCAGGACCAATCGGGACACCGATGGAGGAGGAGACTGCCGTGCCGGCTGCAGGATGGATCCGGCAGACGGACCCGGACCTCTGGGGGACCCCTCGAGGCCCGGGCGCACACAGACCCAAGGCCCACGCCGACGTGCGCATCTCGAACATGTCCCTCATCCTGCGTCACCTTCAGACGAGCCCCGCCCTGTCGCGCACGCGCCTGGCCCGTGAGACAGGGCTGTCCAAGGCGACGGTCTCGACCCTCGTGGCCGAGCTGTGCTCCCGGGGGCTGCTCATCGAGGAGGAGCCGGACCTGTCGGGCAACGTCGGCAGACCGAGCACGGGCCTGCGCACGGCTCCCCGCACAGCGGCCGGCATCGGCCTGGAGATCAGCGGGGCCTCGCTGCTCCTGTCCGTCACGGACCTGACCGGAGAGGTCATCGCGCGCCGCTGCGAGCTCGTCGCCGACCCGGCCACCACCCTGACACGATGATCGAGCACGTCGCGGCCATGCTGTCCCAGGCCCTGGAGCAGCTGACGCAGCAGGGGACGACGGTTCCGGGAATCGTCCTGGCTCAGACCGGGATCATCGACTACACCGACAACACCGTGCGCTACTCCTCCACGCTGGAGTGGCACGACGTCGCCGTGGCGGACCGGGTCCGCGACGCAGTCGCCCGCCGCCTGGGCCCGGAAGGAGCGTCCCCACCATCACGCTGGAGAACGACGCCAAAGCTCGCCGCACTGGCCACCTACGAGCGCTACGCGCAGGACGAGGGTGCGCAACCTGCTCTACCTGTCGGGAGGTGAGGGGATCGGCGCCGGCATCATCTCCGACAGCCACCTCCTGCGCGGCTGGCTGGGCCTGACCGGCGAGGTCAGCCACATGCCCGTGGGCCCGAGGGCCTGGAGTGCCGGTGCGGGCGGCGCGGCTGCTGGGAGACCCGCTCCGGGCTGCAGGCCTGACCTCGGCCTACCCGCCGGGCGACGCGGTGCGTGACGAGACCACCTCCCTGGATGAGCGCATCGAGCTCCTGCGCCCGGCGCTTCGACGCCGGGGACGCCGAAGCTCACCCGGAGGCTGGAGCTCTCCCAGCGGGCGCTCGCGCGCGCCCTGGCGATCCTCACGGACGTCCTCAACCCTGAGGTGATCGTGCTGTCGGGGTACCTGGCCGCCTTCGCCGACGTGTTCGTCTCCCCCACCGCCTCCGCCCTGAGGGATCGGCTGCTGGACCAGCGCGCCGCCGTGAGGCTGGAGACCTCCCACCTGGGCCAGTGGGCCTCGTCGTACAGGGGCGGCCCTGGTGGCGCTGGAGTCCGTGCTCGACAACCCCACCCTGGTGGATCTCAGACCCGCATCCTAGGTGCCACCAGGCATATCGACCGCTCGCCAGTAGCGGACGGGCGCCGCATGCTGTAGTTTGTTCGGAGTTCAGACTATTCAGCCCGAAGGAGTGCTGATGTCTCTCCAGACCCAGCCCGCGGCGCCGCTCCCCTCTCAGGCGGGGGGACGCCTCACCCTGCCGATCCAGACCGGCATGGATGAGGAGGTCCGCCGCCTCATCGCCCGCCTGGGCGCCGACGCCGTGCGGAACTCCGATGGCACCGAGCTGCCCGGCATCGTCTCGGAGCTGGCCACCAAGGTCTACTCCACCTACTTCGTGGGACGCGGCGACAACGCCTGGGCCGACGCCCACCCCGATGAGGCCACCCGGATCTTCCTCATGTCCGACCGGGTCGCTGCCACCGCCGATGGCCCTGTCAGCATCGACCTGCTGGCCTCCTGGTTCGCCGACCAGGTCCGCCCCGACACCGACTGCGACGTGACGCGCTGGTGGCAGGCCCACGACCGCACCACCGGCCAGGAGCTGCCCGTCTCCGCCTGGAGCATCGAGGCCGGCGGCCGCACCGTCACCGTGCACGAGGCCCTCGCCGGGCACGTCTACACCGTCAGCTTCCTGGCGATCCAGATCTGGGACCCCACCCAGATGTACAACTACCTCACCAACGGTTGGGACGAGGACCCCACGCGCGTCAAGGACAAGCCCTTCGACGTGCGCCACGAGGCCACGTGGTCTCACGTGCGCGCCCACCTGAGCGCCTGGCTCACGGAGCACCCCGAGGTGGACGTGGTCCGCTTCACCACCTTCTTCTACCACTTCACCCTCGTCTACGGCGCCGACGCCACCGAGCGCTTCGTCGACTGGTTCGGCTACTCCGCCTCGGTGAGCGTCCCCGCCCTGGAGGCCTTCGAGGAGGAGTACGGCTACCGCCTGACCGCCGAGGACTTCGTCGACGCCGGCTACTACAACTCCCCTTCCGGGTCCCCACCCGCGCCTTCCGCGACTGGATCGACTTCCAGCAGCGCTTCGTGTGCTCCCGGGTGCGCGAGCTGACCGACGCCGTCCACGCCCAGGGCAAGGAGGCGATGATGTTCCTGGGCGACAACTGGATCGGCACCGAGCCCTACGGCGAGCACTTCGCCACCACCGGCCTGGACGCCGTCGTCGGCTCGGTCGGATCGGGGGCGACCTGCCGGATGATCGCCGACATCCCGCACGTGCGCTACACCGAGGGCCGGTTCCTGCCGTACTTCTTCCCCGATGTCTTCCACCCGGGGGGCGATCCGGTCTCCGAGGCCAACCGCAGCTGGCTGGAGGCCCGGCGCGCCATCGTGCGCTCCCCCCTGGACCGGATCGGCTACGGCGGTTACCTGTCCCTGGCCGTCGAGCACCCCGACTTCATCGACCGCGTCGAGCAGATCGTCATGAGTTCCGCGCCATCCACGAGCGCTCCGCGGGAGCTGCGTCCGCTGACCCCGGCTTCAGGTCGCGGTCATCAACTCCTGGGGCCGCCTGCGCTCCTGGATGACGCATATGGTCGCGCACGCCCTGTGGTACCGCCAGACCTACACCTACCTGGGGGTCCTCGAGGCGCTGTCGGGGCTGCCGGTGGACGTGGAGTTCCTGTCCTTCGACGACGTGCGCGCCGGCCTGGCCCCGGACGTCAAGGTCCTCATCTGCGCCGGCGCCGAGGGACCGCCTTCTCCGGGGGCGAGCAGTGGGCGGATGCGGAGCTGGTGGCCCAGGTCAGCTCCTTCGTGGCCGCCGGCGGCGCCCTCATCGAGGTCGGGGGCTCCCAGCGCCCACCCGCCCACGAGGGTCACCTTCCAGCTCGCCGACGTCCTGGGCGTGGACCGGGAGATCGGCTGGGGCCTGAGCACGCGGCGTCGTGCTCCCGAGGTGGAGGAGCACTTCATCACCCGGGACCTGACCGGCGGTCTCGACGACGGCGAGGGCACCCTCGACATCGTCGTCACCAGTCCCGCCACCCGGGTGCTCGACGCCGCGGACGGCCAGGTCCGCCTCGCGGTCCACGAGCTGGGGAGGGGCCGGGCGGTCTACGCCACCGGGCTGCCCTACAGCGCCCAGAACTCCCGGCTGCTGCACCGGGCCATCTTCTGGGCCGCGGGACGCCAGGAGGAGTTCTCCGCCTGGGCGGCCCTCGACCCCCGGGTGGAGGTGGCCGCCTACCCCGATGGCCGCACCCACCTCGTCATCAACAACTCCCTGGAGCCCGTCACCACGACGGTGCCGACGCCCCAGGGCCCCGGACGGTCCGTCTGGAGGAAGGAGGGCACCAGTGGCTCACCGCTGCCTCGCAGTGAGCACCCCCGTTCCATATCACGCTCCACTCACGGGCGCGCGCCCCAACACCAACAGCGCCGACAGCCCCTGTCACCGCCCCGCCGCGCCCCTCCCTTCCGGCAGACGCCGGGCGCCCTTTTCAATGACGAAGAAGGAAACTCCCATGAAGAAACACGCACTGGCCGCCTCGCTGCTCGCCTTCGCGATGCTCGCCGCGGGCTGCTCGGCCACGACCGGCGCCTCCGGATCGGCCTCCTCCGGCGGCGTCATCCGCTACCTGCACCGCCTGCCCGACGGCGAGGGGATGACGAAGGTCAACGACATCGTGGCCCGCTGGAACGCCGCGCACCCCGACATGAAGGTCGAGGCCACCAAGTTCGACGGCAAGGCCGCGGACATGAACGTCAAGCTGGAGAACGACGTCAAGGCCGGAACCGGCCCCTGCCTGGCCCAGGTCGGCTACGCCGAGATCCCCAAGCTCTACACCTCCGGCCTGCTCACCGACGTCCTGCCCAGGCCGAGAAGTACAAGGAGCACTTCTCCGAGGGGTCGATGTCGCTGATGACCGTGGGCAAGACCGTCGTCGGTCTGCCGCAGGACTCCGGCCCGCTGGTCTACTTCTACAACAAGGCAGCCTTCGACCAGCTCGGGCTGAAGGTGCCCACGACGAGCGCCGAGCTGGCCGAGGTCGCCAAGAAGGCGGCCGAGCAGGGCAAGTACGCCCTGGCCTTCGAGCCCGACGAGGCCCCCAACACCCTGGCGGGCCAGGCGGCCGCGGCCAATGCCCAGTGGTTCAGCGCTGAGAACGACAAGTGGAAGGTCAACGTCTCCAGCCCCGAGACCGCCAAGGTCTCCTCCTTCTGGCAGGGGGTCCTGGACTCCAAGACGGCCCTCGTGGCCAACCGCTGGGACGACTCCTTCGGCAAGGCGCTGGTCGACCAGCAGCTCATCGGCACCATCGGAGCCGCCTGGGAGGGCGCGCTCCTGGCCGACACCATGAAGGACTCCCCAATGCCGGGTCCTGGGCGGTCGTCACCTGCCCGCCTTCGGTGACAAGGCCATGTCCGGTCCCGACGGCGGCTCGGGCGTGGCCGTCCTCAAGGGCTGCTCCAACCCGAGGGGCCATGGCCTTCAACGACTGGTTCAACACCCAGGTCGACGACCTGGCCACCCAGGGACTGGTCCTGACCGCGAAGGCCCCGGTGAAGACCCCGCAGACCATCTCCACCTTCTTCGGAGGCCAGGACGTCTACGCCGAGTTCACCAAGGCCAACGCGGCCGTGAACTCCAAGTTCGGCTTCATGCCGACCTGGCCCTCCCTGGCCGACCCCATGACCAAGGCCGCCGAGGCGGCCGGGAAGGGGACCGGCAAGGTCGATGAGATCTTCCAGGCGGCCCAGAAGACCTCGGTCAGCTCCCTGAAGGACGCCAACCTGCCCGTCGCCGAGTAGGCGATCGAGCACAGCCCACCGGCAGACACAGGCAGCCACCGGCACCACGATCGAAGTGAGAGCATCATGAGCACGACGACAACGACCACGGGCGCATCCGCCATCCGCACCACCTCGCTGCGAAAGCGCAGGGAGGCCCGGGCGGGCATCGGGTTCGTGGCCCCGTTCCTGGCCATGTTCGCCGTCGTCTTCCTCATTCCGATCGTGGTGTCGGTCTACCGATCCTTCTTCCGCGACGTCGCCTCCGGCTCGGACCTCTACGGCGGCGGGGAGAAGGTGAGCACCTCGTGGGCCTGGACAACTACGTCCAGGCGGCGGGACAGCCCGCCTCTGGAAGGGACTGGGGCGGGTCCCTGCTGTTCGGCGTGGTCCAGGTCCCGGTCATGATCCTGGCGGCCTCGCCCCTGGCCCTGGTGCTCGACTCCCTCCTGGTCAAGCGGGTGACGGTCTTCCGCCTGGGCTTCTTCCTGCCCTACGCGATCCCCGGGATCGTGGCCGCGATCATGTGGCTCTACATGTACAACCCCAGCTTCTCCCCCATCAATGAGCTGCTGGGACTGGTGGGCCTCAAGGTGGACTTCTTCGGTCGCAGCATCATCCTGTGGTCGATGGCCAACATCACGACGTGGACCTTCACCGGGTACAACATGCTCATCTTCCTGGCGGCGCTGCAGTCCGTGCCCCGCGAGCTCTACGAGGCCGCCCGCATCGACGGGGCCACCGGGTGGCAGATCGTCCGGCGCATCAAGATCCCCATGGTCCGTTCCGCCTCGCTGCTGGCGGTTCTGCTCTCCATCATCGGGACGGTGCAGCTGTTCAACGAGCCCACTGTTCTCTACAGCCAGAACCAGTGGATGGGGCTGGACTACACGCCGATGATGATGGCCTACAACTCGATGACCGGTGCGCTCTCACCGTCCGGCTCGGGGCCGGCCTCGGCGATCTCCGTCCTCATCGCCCTGGTGGCCGGTGTCCTGGCCGCCCTCTACGCCCTCGTGCAGAACAGGATCGACAAGTGAAGCCCACCGACACTCCTCGCTCGCTGCGCCCGTCGGTGCCCGCACGGGCCGTGACCATCGCGGTCCTGGTCATCGTCCTGGCCTACATGCTCGGCCCGGTCTACTGGCTCATCGTCCTCCACCAAGTCCAACTCCGACCTGCTGACCACCTCCGGGTGGTGGTTCTCCGGACGCAACAGCTTCTCCACCAACCACAGCGCGCTCATGAGCTGGACCCAGGGGCTCTTCTGGCGCTGGATCCTCAACTCCCTGCTTTACTCGACCGTCGCCGGGGTGCTGGGCACGTTGCTGTCGGTGGCCGCCGCCACGGCCTGGCGAAGTTCGAGTTCGCGGGCCGGGGCGCCGTCCAGGTGGTCATCCTCTCCGGCCTGCTCATGCCCATCGCGCTGCTGACCATTCCGCTGTACCTGGTCCTCGACGCCGTGCACCTGACCAACACCGTCTGGTCGATCATCCTGCCGTGCTCGGTCAGCCCTTCGGGGTCTTCCTGGGCCGCGTCTACGCCGACCCTCGGTGCCCAACGAGATCATCGACCCGCCCGCATCGACGGGGCCAGCGAGATCCGTATCTTCTTCACCATCGTGCTGCGGCTGCTCGCACCGGCGATGGTGACCATCTTCCTGTTCATCTTCGTGGCCACCTGGAACAACTTCTTCCCTGCCGCTGATGACGATCAATTCCGCCGAGCTCAAGCCCGTCACCCTGGGTCTCTACGGCATGAAATCGACCTACTTCAACCCCCAGTACGGGGCGCTCCTCCAGGGCGCTCTCCTGGGTGTCATCCCCCTGATCGTGCTGTTCTTGGGCCTGCAGCGCTTTGGCAGTCCGGCCTGGCGGCCGGCGCCGTCAAGGGCTGAGCCCCTCCCCAGCGCCCTCCCTCACCACACCCCTATCCACCTCGCCGCCCCTGTCCCGGGCAACGGCGCCTCCGCAGAGGAACCCCCATGATCCACTTCGGCACCGGCGGCTGGAGAGCCGTGATCGGCGATGAGTTCACCCGCGCCAATGTCAGGCTCCTGACCCAGGGGCTGGCCAACCGCATCCTGAAGGAGGGCACGGCCGAGCAGGGCGTCGTCATCGGCTACGACCGCCGCTTCCTGTCCGACACCGCCGCCTGGTGGGCCATTGAGGTGCTCGTCGGCAACGGCATCCGGGTCACCCTCATCGACCGCCCCTCCCCGACCCCCACCACCATGTGGACGGTGCGCCGCCTGGGGCCGCCTACGGATGGCCGTGACCGCCTCCCCACAACCCGGCCCCTGTACAACGGCATCAAGATCTTCCTTCCCGGTGGCCGCGACGCCGACCAGGCGGTCACCGACGAGCTCACCGCCTCTCTGCGGGGCCTGACGGATGCGGACGTGCGCAGCGTCGAGGCCCATGAGGCCCTGCTCCAGCGAGCTGGTCACCATCCAGCGCTCCATCAACTGGTACCTGGACGCCATCATCGACAGCTCGACACCGAGACCATCCGCCACGCCCCATGCACATCGTGCTGGACCCGATGTTCGGGGTCTCCGAGACGAGCCTGCAGACGATCCTGCTGACCGCCCGCTGCCAGGTGGACGTCATCCACGACCGCCACGACCCCCTGTTCGGGGCCGCATGCCCTCGCCCACTGAGGGACCGTCACCACCCTGCGCAACGCCGTCGTCGAGTCCGGTGCGGACCTGGGCATCGCCACCGACGGGGACGCGGACCGCCTGGGCATCATCGATGACACCGGCGCCTACCTCACCCCCAACCAGGTCCTGGTCCTGCTCTACGACTACCTGCTGACCCGCAAGGTGGAGCGGTCCGGCTGTGCGCAACATGTCCACCACCCACCCTGCTGGACCGGGTCGCGGCCGCCCACGGGCAGGTCTGCTACGAGGTGCCCGTGGGCTTCAAGTGGATCAGCGCCAAGATGGCTGAGACCGGGGCCGTCATCGGGGCGAGTCCTCCGGGGGTCTGACCGTGCGCGGTCATATCCCCGGCAAGGACGGGGTCTACGCCCGGCTCGCTGCTGGTGGAGGCGGTGGCGGCCTCGGGCAAGCGGCTCTCGAGGCTCTACGCCGACATCGTGGCCCGGTACGGGTGAGCCTCGTCATGGTGGAGAACGCCCTACGGCTTCACCGCCGAGCGGCGTGCTGAGCTCAGGAGCGCATCTTCGGCGCTCACGACCCTGCCCGACTTCACCCACGACGTCGAGCGCGTCTCGTGGGAGGACGGCTGCAGGTCTACTTTCGCCTGCGGCGGCTGGGTGACGATCCGCTTCCGGGGACCGAGCCGCTCCTGCGGGTCTTCGCCGAGATGCCCACCGGTGACGAGGCCCGGGCACCGCGGCCGCCGTCGCGAGCCACTACGGCCTGGATGCCTGAGACGGGCAGGAGGAAGGAACCCATGACAGACACGATCACTGAGACGGTGGACGGCGCGGCGGAGCGCACCCGTGTCGCCGTCGTCCTGGCCAGGGGCCTGGGCACACGCATGCGGGCGAGCAGCCCGGCCGGCTCCGACCTGACCTCCCAGCAGGCCACGGCCGCGGCCATCGGCTACAAGGCCCTCATGCCCATCGGCGAGCACCGGCTCATCGACTACAACCTCTCGGCCCTGGTCGACGCCGGGATCGAGCGGGCCGTCCCTGGTCGTGGGGCCTGAGCACGAGGACTTCCGCCGCCACATCGACTCCCTGGAGCTCACCCGGCTCACGATCGACCTGGCCGTCCAGGTCAACCCCTTGGGGACGGCCGACGCCGTCCTGTCCGCCGAGGCCGCCGTGGGCGGGGAGCCCTTCCTCATGGTCAACGGGGACAACTACTACCCCCGTCAGGTGCTGCGCGACCTGGCCCGCCACCGGGGCAATGCCCTGGCCGGTTTCGAACGTGCCGCCCTGGTGGCCGAGTCCAACATCCCCGCCGAGCGGATCGCCGCCTTCGCCCTCGTGCGCGCCCGTAACGGGGCGCTGGAGGAGATCGTGGAGAAGCCCTCAGCGGAGGTGGTCCGGGCCGCCGGGCCCCACGCCCCGGTGTCGACGAACGCCTTCCGGTTCACCCCGGAGATCTTCACCGCCTGCCGCCGCATCACCCCCTCGCCGCGCGGCGAGCTGGAGATCGTCGACGCCGTGCGCGCCCTGCCCGGTCCGGTCTCCGTCCTCGCAGCAACCGGCGGAGTCCTGGACCTGTCGCGGCGCGAGGACATCGCCGAGGTCGAGGCCCGCCTGTCCGGGACGGAGGTGTCGCTGTGAGCCGGGGGACGCACGGGGCGTTGAGTGAGGCGCCCGAGGAGACCGCCTGGCGGGTGCCCGGGCGCGTCGAGGTGCTGGGCAGCACACCGACTACGCCGGCGGCTCGGTCCTGGTCGGCGCCGTCGACCGGGCGATCACGGCACGGGCGCGCCGCGTGTCCGGGCCGCTGGGGTCCCTGACCGCCACCACGGACTGCGGCGATCCGGTGACCCTGCGCGCCGGGGTGGACCCGGGCCTGGAGCCGGGCCACTGGGGCCGCTACCTTCAGACCGTGCTGGACCGCCTCACCCTCAACTTCGGGGCGGGCGCCGCGGCCCACCTGTCCCTCTCTCGACCTGCTGCCGGCCTCCGGGATGAGCCTCGTCCTCCGCACTGGTGTGCGCCACGGCCCTGGCCCTGGCCTCCCTCAACGGCTGGGACAAGGATCCCCGGTGGGTCGAGTCGATGCCCGACCGGCTGTCCCTGGCCGGATACCCGCCGCCGTGGAGGGCGGACGGGCGTGGCAGGACCCTGCCGGGGACCAGCGGGTGGGCACCCGCGGCGGGAGCGAGGACCACACCGGCATGCTGTGCGGCGCCCAGGACCGGCTGCTCCTGGCCGGATTCGACCCGATGCGCATCGATCAGACCATCTCCTTCCCCACCCAGTGGGCGCTCGTCGTCGGCGTGAGCGGGGTGCTGGCCCACAAGACTGGTGCGGCCCTGGAGGACTACAACCGCGGGCCGAGCACCGTCCAGGCGGTGCTGGCCAGGTGGAATGAGACCACCGGACGCACTGACGCCTCCCTGGCCGGCGCGGTCAGGCACCTGGTCGGGGAGGCCACCGGCGAGCAGGCGGCCGGCGACCCGGCTCTGAAGAAACTGCTGGGGCTGTGCGAGCCCGGCTACGAGAGGCGGCGCATCGAGCAGTTCCTCATCGAGTCCCTCGTCCTGGTTCCCGCCGGTGCCCGGATGATCGCCGCGGCCGACCCGGACGTAGGTGAGGTCCTCCGGCGCTCCCAGGAGCTGGCCGACCGCGGCCTGGGCAACCAGGTGCCGCAGACCCGGCTCATGGTGTCACTGGCCCGCCAGGCGGGCGCCATTGGCGCCTCCTCCTTCGGCGCCGGGTGGGGCGGGTCCGTGTACGCCCTGGTGCGGGCCGATGACGCCGAGGCCTTCGCCTCGCAGTGGCTCAGGGCCTACCGGGACCGCGAGCCGAGCGCCGAGCAGTCCGCGGTGATCGTCACCAGGCCGGGGCCGTGGGCCTGCCGGCTGCTCTGAGCGCCCTGACCGGCCGGGTTCACACCGCGTCGCGGGTGACGGGGCAGGTCATGCAGTGCGAGCCGCCGCGGCCGCGCACGAGCTCGACGCCGGGGTCTCGACGACCTCGATGCCGGCCTTTGCGCAGGGGCGTCGTTGGCGCGCTGGTTGTGGGCGTAGCCGATAACGCGCCCGGGGGCTAGGGCCACGACGTTGCAGGAGTCCCGGGCGAGCTCGCGCAGGGCCTCGGCCTCGTCGGAGGCGCCGGGGCTGATGACGCGGAAGGAGTCGATGCCGGCGGCGCGGGCGAGGACCGCATCCATCTGCGAGCCGTCATGGACCGTCACCTGGAGGGAGCGCCCAGCCGCTGCGGGCTCGATCTCCACAGTGGTGACCTCGGTGAAGCCGGGAAGCGCAGATAGGTGTCGGGGCTGACCATCGTCATGAGGGTGTCCAGGTGCATGACGGCCTCGAGCTGGGTGTAGAAGGCGGCGTCGGGCATGTGGACACCGACGACCCGGTCGGCCACGCCGGAGTCGAAGAGCTGGGAGGCCAGGCGCTCCACGCCGGCAGCGGTGGAACGGTGGGTCAGACCCATGACGAGGGTCCGGTTGCCCAGGATCTGGAAGTCGCCGCCCTCGATGGTCGAGGCGGCCGAGACCCGCCCCACCTGCGCCACAGGCGGGCCTCCGGGTCATCGCAGCCGGGCGAGCCTCGGCCAGGCGCGGGCCGAAGGCCGGGTGGTGGCGGTGACGGCCTCGTAGCCGATGGCCTCACGACGGCGCGGCTCCAGGGCCATGGAGTTGACCGAGACCCCGCCGTAGAGCCAGGCCGACGCGTCGCGGGTGAAGAGCAGGTTGGGCAGAGGGGTGACGACGAACGGCCCCTCCAGGGTGGACAGGTAGGTGGAGGAGAACAGGTCGCGTCCGTCGGAAGAGCCTGAGGCGCTCGCGCACTCGCTGCGGGTGATGCCGCCCAGGAGCACCTCGGCGAGGTCGGCGTCGGGCAGGGACTGGAAGTAGTCGATGAGCAGCTCGAGGCGGAGACGCCGACGACGTCGAGGGCCGACGGCCCTCGTCCAGGACCAGCCGGCGGGCCTCGGGGACGGCCAGGACCTCGGTGAACAGTCTCGCGGAAGTCGTGGACGATGACGCCCTCGGAGCGCAGGATCGCGGTGAAGGCGTCGTGCTCGGCCTGGGCCCGGGGGATGTTGAGGGCGTCGTCGAAGAGCAGGGAGTCGGCGTTGATGGGGGTCAGGCGGGCGATCTCCCCGCCGGGACGGTGGACGATCACCTCGCGCAGGGCGCCGGTCTCGGAGTCGATTCGCCCTCCGCCCTCGGCCACGGGAACGAAGGGACGGCTGGCAGTCGCACCGGTCTGTGTCATGGGCCCAGAGTAGTCGGAGGTCAGCGTCTCAGCCCGGTCACGAGGAAAGGTCCGCGCCACCGCCGTCGCCCACCACCGACAGGTTTTGTTGAGCGAAGAATCAACCGGACGGCGAAGAACGCAGTTGGCGCAAACCACATGGAATGGTAAGATAAATTGTTCATAACACCCCCTGAGACAGGAGTTCACTCCATGAAATCTGTTGTCCGCATCTCCCTTGTCGCCCTCCTCCTGGCGGGCTTCGCCGCTCCGGCCAGCGCCGCGCCGGCCACCACCCCCGCACGACACGACGACTCAGCGAGCGCCTTCCTGCGGCCCCGTCCCGACTGGTGCATCTTCCCCCCCAGTGCTTGGTGCGACTGGAAGACGAACCGCTGGTACTCCTGATAACTTCACACGCTGTCACCCCTAAGCTCACCCCTTAGGGGTGACAGCATTTTTCCACCGCCAAGCACTCGAGATAAACCCTCAGCACTCACCTCAAGGACCATGCAGAACGATAGCTTCCTATCACGACTCTGGATGCGACACCAGAGGTTTTTGCCCCGACTGAGGAGAGTTATCTTCATTTCAGTTATAGCCTCCCTCATTCTCCTAGACACTTACACTTACCTCACTTTAAGAGCCAATATAAGCTCTATCATTATTGGGGAAATCTTTCAGATACTCTCATTCTTTCCATATATCTACGCAAAAGATCGACGACTCGGGATATTCACTTTTTCCACCACACTCCTCATCGTCTTCTATGCATCAGCATCACAGCTATCATGGGCATGGATTCTCGTATACGCAATAGTTGCCGATCTCATAGCGGTCAGGAAGCCCAAGTTCGCTCTTGTCCAACTCTCCGTTTTCTTTCTGGCGCAGCTCATTGCAGGAATCCCCTTCCTTCCCGTGGCAGTCTGGACATTATTCTGGGGAACCCTATCCGCCTCCCTCGGGCTCCTGATCCGCAACACCAAAGACCGCCTGGAGGAGATGCAACGGGAGGCGGAGCGTTCCAAGGAGATCGCGGCCGAGCTCATTCAGCAGCCTGCGCCGCGACATCGCCGACAGCCTCCATGACGACCTGGCCGCCGACCTCACCCGCATGCTCATCATCTCCCTGCTCCATCAGGCTCCCCCACGGCGATGACCGTGACCGCATCCTCGACCTGCAGGACCGGACCCAGCAGGCCCTCGCCCACCTGCGCCTGCTCATCCACAACCTCGCTGTCTCCCAGGGGCCACCCAAGGAGGAGCCCACCCTTCAGGAGATCATCGACTCCAGCGCCTCCACGCTGGCGCAGCGCGAGATCGTTCTGGACGCCGACCTCGACGGTATCGAGAGGATTCCGGCGCTGCACCGCTCCGAACTCGGCCGGCTGCTAGTCGCCTTCATCCGCGAGAACACCCTCAATGCCCCTCAGGTACAACTTCCCCCACGATCTTGTCTCCCTCGTCGTGGAGCAGGAGCAGGACACCCTTTTCATCAGCTTCAGCTCACCCTGGCATGATCAGAAGGTGCCTGAGGAGATGCACGGGGGGTACGGTTTATGGGCCCTCCAGGACCGGTTCGAGAATGCCGGAGGCTCTTTGAGCTCAAACCGGATCGGAGCCTCCTGGACCGTTCTCGCCAGCCTTCCCTGGAACGAGATCGCCACACCAACCACTAATGCGATATCCCTCATGTCGTCACCGGACGGAGCCGCTTATGCCTAGCCACACCTTGCGTTCCCTGCGAGTCCTCATCGTTGATGACGACCCGCTCATTCGCACCACTTTCGCCGAACAGCTCGACTCGCAGCGGGCCATTACCGTCGTCGCCGCCGCCTCCGGCGGACGGCAGGCCATCAGCCTGCTCATGACCGGGCAGCAGCCCATTGACGTCGTCCTGTTGGACAGCGACATGCCGGATATGGATGGCGCTCAGACCGCGAGAGCGATCTATGAGCGCTTCCCCCGGATGCCCATTGTCATGTTCACCGTCTTCAGTCGTGACGAGATGCTCGCCGAGGCCCTGGCCGAGGGCGTCAACGGCTTCATCACCAAGGACGAGAGCACCGAGAACGTCGCTGCGGCGCTGCTGCGCGCCAGCCGCGGCGAGCCCGTCATGTCCTCGCGCCCCACGAAGATGCTCGTCAGCGCCTACCAGTCCGAGCAGAAGCGCGCCACTGCGGAGGCCCGCATCCAGGAGCTGGTCAACGAGCTGCCACCCCGTCTGAGAGACATCTACACCTGTCTCCTGGAGGGGCTGACCAACCGGCGCATCGCCCGCAAGCTCGGCATCTCTGAGAACACCGTGCGCATCTACGTCTCCGAGGTCCTCCACCGCCTCGGCCACACCTCGCGCACCGAACTCATCGCCGCAGCCCTGGGGAACTAAGGGCGACGGCGACTGCTTCCGGCACCCTGGAGCGGGACGAGCCTCGCCGGCCCTACGCTGAGGCCATGAACGCCACCACCGCCCACCCGCTGCCGCGCCGAGTCTCAGAGATCTTCTCCCCCGACCGCTGGCGGGAGGTGTCCGGTTTTCCCCACGCCGAAGCCGGCACGGAGCCCTCCCAGCAGCAGGCGCAGGCCCTCACGGACATCACCTACCACAGGGGCTGCGTCCGGGACGAGGACGGCAGCTGGCTCCGGGACCTGCCGGTGGTCCGGGTGGCCTTCAACCGGCCCGAGGTCCGTAACGCCTTCCGCCCCCGCACCGTCGATGAGCTCTACCGGGTCCTGGACCACGCGCGCATGAGCGGCGACGTCGGCGCCGTCATCCTCACCGGCAACGGCCCCCTCGCCGCGCGACGGCGGCTGGGCCTTCTCCTCCGGCGGCGACCAGCGCATCCGCGGCCGGGACGGCTACCGCTACGAGCGGGAGGCCTCACCACAGTCCCCAACGGCCGCCGGCGAGCCCGAGCACCGCGCCTACAGCCACGAGGCCGACGTCGCAGCCGCCCAGGCCCGCCTCGACACCGCACGGGCCGGCCGACTCCACATCCTGGAGGTTCAGCGCCTCATCCGCACCATGCCCAAGGCCGTCATCGCCGCTGTCCCGGGCTGGGCCGCCGGCGGCGGTCACAGCCTCAACGTCGTGTGCGACTTGTCGCTGGCCTCGATCGAGCACGCGCGCTTCAAGCAGACTGACGCCGATGTCGGCAGCTTCGACGCCGGCTACGGCTCCGCGCTCCTGGCCCGGCAGGTCGGGGACAAACGGGCCCGTGAGATCTTCTTCCTGGCCCGCACCTACGACGCCGTCACCGCCGAGCGCTGGGGCGTCGTCAATGAGGCGGTCCCCCACGCTGAGCTCGAGGAACGGGCCCTGGAGTACGCGGCCACCGTGGCGGGCAAGTCCCCGCAGGCCATCCGCATGCTCAAGCTCGCCTTCAACCTGGCCGACGACGGCCTGGCCGGCCAGCAGGTCTTCGCCGGCGAGGCCACTCGTCTGGCCTATATGACCGACGAGGCCGTGGAGGGGCGCGACGCATTCCTCCAGCGCCGCACTCCTGACTGGTCGCCCTTCCCGTACTACTTCTGACCCGGAGCCGCCATAGCGACCGCATATGAGGGAACAGGCGCGATATATCGAGGGCATTCAGAATTGCGGTGAGAACTGTGGCGAGTATCGAAATGAAGAAAACGATCTCAATGGGGATCGCACCTTCGAGATTCTCCACTGATTCCCGCCGGAGTCGGAAATAGAAGTGCGCATTGGTGTCCTCTCATCGCGGCGATGACCGACCTCGTCGCCCGCCACATCCGCCCGACCTCAGGAAACCGCGGAATGACGGGAAATCACCCGAGAGGTACTGACGTCCATCAGCATTGGGCTCAGTGTCTCGAGAGTGACTTTGCTGTTATATACATCACGATTCAGGTGCTCGTGTCGCCCCGGCGCACCGCGCCCCACCCCGGTCCACCGCTAGGCGGAGTCTCCGGTGGGAGCGGCCGAGGACGTGGGGCTCGGCGAGCCGGTGGCGGCGCCGGACCGGCCGGCATCCTCACTCACTCGCAGGGTGACCAGGGGCGGCGTCGTCGGCTGGGCCGATCCTCCGGCCGGCTCCATGGTGATGACGATCTGCTGGCCGGGCTTGGGCATGACGTCGAGGAAGGAGAAGCCGGCCCCGTCACGGGGGTCGTAAACGCCCAGTGAGGTGGTCGTCTCCCCCTCTTTGAGCCAGACCTGGAGGCTGCGCCCACTGGCGGACTCCTTCATGGCGGCCGGGAGGGTCAGCGCGGTCATGCTCATATCCCGGGACCAGGTGAGGGTCGCGACGTGCCCGTCGGGCATCGTGTCGGTGACCCGCTGGACGTCCTGGGCCTGGTTGAGGTGGGCGTAGTGCTGGGTCGACGCCATGGAGGTCGCCATGGAGTCCATGGCCTCATCGACCGCGCCCCGCACGCTCCAGCGCCCCACACCGATGCCGACACCGACCAGGACCACGGCCGCGGCCGCACGCATCAGGCCGGTGCGCCAGGCCGAGCGGCGACGGCGGTGCGCATCGAGACTGAGGACCTCAGAGCCCACTGAGTCGCCATCACCGTCGCCATCACCGTCGCCGTTACTGTCGCGGTCACTGCCACTGCCACTGTTACTGCCGCCGACAGCGTCGCGGTCGCCGGCTTCCTCCTCCGCGGTGTCGTCGGCCTGGTCTGCGCGTTCCGTCTGAAGCTCGCGCACAATGGTCTCCAGAAGGGAGGCGCGGATCGCTGTCGGCGGGTCCACGGGCCGTAGCGAGGCGCCCAGCAGGGCGGCCGTCTCCGAGTCGAGCTCGTCGTCGAAGTACTCGACGTCGTCTCCACTCTGCGTGCCGTCGAGACCCTTGGTGCCCTGCGCATCGGCGTCACCGTTGTTGGCGTCCTCGTGAGTGTCGTCGCGGTCGCTCATGACTGCACCCCCAGCTCTCGTCGTAACCGTGCCATTCCATCCCTGATGCGGGTTTTGACCGTTCCCAGCGGCGTGCCCGTGCGGCGGGCGATCTCGCGGTGGGTCAGGCCCGTGAAGTAGGCGAGCTCAATGGTGGAGCGGTAGGGCTCCCCCACCGCCTCGAGCGCCCGGTGCACCTGTTCGCCCGCGAGTCTGTCCTCGACCTGCTGGACCGTCTGGTCGACGTCGGGCATGTAGTCACGCCAGCGGCTCTCCCTGCTCCCGGGAGGACTGGGAGGAGCGGACCCGGTCGATGGCCCGGCGCCTGGCCATGGTCACCAGCCAGGCCCGGACGCTGCCCCGCGCCGGGGAGTAGGAGCCGGCCGTGCGCCACACCTCGAGGAAGACCTCCTGGAGGACCTCCTCGCTCTGGGCGCGGTCGACGACGATCTGGAGGATCAGGGCGAACAGCCGAGAGGACCAGGCGTCGTAGAGGCGGGCGAAGGCGTCGGCGTCACCGTCGGCCACCTGCGCGATCCATTCTCCTCCGAGCCGGCGCAACTGCTACGTGTCACAGGGGAATGGTAGGCCAGACCGCGGGTGGAGACGGTGCGCGTCCCGGGCCGCGCCTCCAGCGTCGCCAGGCTCATCGCACCGTCTCCTGAGTCATGTCTGCGCCCACCACCGGGTCACCCGAAGGTGAAGGAGTAGAGCCTGCAGTCCGGGCGAGGCCTCCAGCCGAGCTCGCCCGATCCCACCTCCTCGCTGTGGACCAGCTCCATCCCGTTGGGCACGCCGGAGACGTGGGTGGTGCGGGTCTTCCCGTTGACCGTCCAGGTCAGGTCCCCCTCGCCGGAGACGACGAGGTTGACCTGCTTACCGCGGTAGGACAGGCGCAGGCGGCCCTTGCCCTCGGTCGGGGTGATGGACTGCGGCTCCACTGTCCACGTGCCGTCCAGGGCGAAGGTGTCGGCCTGGAGCCGGGAGGGGAAGGAGAAGGTGTGCTGTCCCTTGTCGAGGGTTCCCTGGGCGAAGCCGGAGGTCTGATCCGAGCCCAGGTAGGTCTCGGGGGTGCGGGGGCTGTTCGTGCCGGCGTCGTCCTTCGCCTCGGAGAAGACGGGGGCGGGAGGGTCACCTTCGGGTTGGCTCTGCATGAGCAGCTCGCGGACGAGCTTCTCTGTGGCCGCCTCCCCGCCTTCTCCGACATGGGTCTGGCGGACGTTGCCCTGGGCATCGGCCAGGTAGTGGGCGGGCCAGTAGTGGTTGTCGAAGCTGGTCCAGGTGGTCAGGTTGGGTCGACGGCCACGGGGTAGGTGATGCCGAGGTGCTTGACGCCGCCGCGCACGTTGTCCACTTCCTTCTCGAAGGCGTACTCGGGGAGTGGACGCCGATCACCCGCAGGCCGGAGGCGGCATAGGTCTCGTAGAGCCTTCTCGATGCCGGGGACCGAGCGCTGGCAGTTGATGCACGAGTAGGCGAAGAAGTCGACCAGGGTGACCTTGCCGGCGCGGCTCTGCTGGGTCAGGGGCTGGTCGCCGGGCGTGTTGATCCAGGCCACTGCGCCGTCGATGGCGGGCAGGGGGCCGCAGTCGCCGGAGTGGCGGCTCCGGGGCGGCAGGGGCCGGAGGAGGAGTCACCGTGGAGGAGGTCGTCGGTGCGGGCCTGAAGGGAGGCGGTGTAGTCGGGCAGGCGGCGCTGGAGAGCGGCCGGGGCGTCCAGGACCAGGGCCACGGCCAGCCCGAGCATGACGACGCCGGCGGTGACGCGGATGGCGCGCTGGCGGGTGCGGAAGGCCTGAATCCTCTCCGTGATACCGCGTCCGGCCAGGGCGAAGGCCAGCAGCGGGATCGCTGTGCCGACGGCGAAGGACACGGCCAGGGCGACGGTGTCGGCGCCAATCCTCCCGGTGGCTCCCGCGACGGCAACGGCCGCCAGGACCGGGCCCGCGCAGGGCACGTACGCAGCGCCCAGGACCAGGCCCAGAAGGAAGCCGTTGGAGGGGTTCTTCGAGCCGCCGAAGCGCTGGAAGCGCGCGAAGGGGCGCTCGAGGATCTCCATGACCTTCGGGACCATCATGCCCAGGCCGATCAGGGCGAGCATGACGATGCCGACCCAGCGGATGAGGTCCTGCGGCAGGTGGAGCAGGCTCAGCACGGTCGATCCGAGAAGCGTGAAGACCGTGAAACTGACCACAAGGCCGGTTACCACGAGGTACGGGTGGAAGCGGGAGGCGAAGCCGCCGTCGACCCCCTTGTCATCGCCGCCATCGCCGCGTGCGCCCTGTGCTCCTGCGGAGAGGAGGATGACGGGGAGCACGGGAAGAACGCACGGGGAGATACCCGTGATGAGCCCTCCCAGCAGCCCGATGACCACCAGACTCGAGACGGTTGTCACGATACTTCACCCTTTCGGTCAGTTTCTTGTTGCTAGTCTCGAAAGAGGTTCGGAGCCATCGGCAACGGGGATTGCCGAACAACCGCATAGCCGTCTATGACGATCATCACTCATGACGGGCGTCGTCGGGTTCTTTCTCGAGCTCCATGGACGACGGCGTCTCCGGATCCGCAAGAGCGGGCCATCCCGCACTGACACTGCACCAGCAACCGCATAGGAGATCTCATGCGATTCACCGCTACACGTGCCAAGACCCTCGCCACCTCGCTCCTCATCGTCACCGCCGGCCTCGGTCTGGCGGCCTGCTCGGGCTCCGGTTCGAGCGACTCGACCACTCCGGCCACCAACCAGACCGCGGGCAAGACCAGCGACGGCGGTGCTGCCACGCCCAGCGCTGACAGCAAGGTCCCCGGTGGCGCCACCGGCGGAAGCGCCCAGCCCACCATCCCCCAGGGTCAGAAGCAGGGTGACACCCAGCAGGGTGGGCAGCAGGGCCAGCAGCCCGGCGGTGCGGACAGCAGCGCCGGCACCCAGCAGGGCGGTCAGCAGCAGGGTGGCTCCATTCAGGGCGACAACCAGCCCGGCGGTCAGCAGCCTGGTCAGCAGCAGGGCGGCGAGGGCCAGCAGGGCCAGCAGCCCGGCGGTGCGGACAGCAGCGCCGGCACCCAGCAGGGGGGCCAGCAGGGCGGCGGCAACTGAGCCGATAGACCCGCACGACCCGTTTGGCGAGGGCCTCGCGGCAGCAATGGCTGCGGCGAGGCCCTCGCCGGCTTTTCTCCACGGTTCGGCGCAGCGGAGGCGGGCGAGGGGATCCTGACGACGTTGCGACCCGGCCGCCTCCCATGCCAGGCTTCCGGGAGGCCGGGCCGGTGGACAACGGACGACTAAGACACCGTTCGATCTGCAAGCCGTCCACCGGCCCGGTCTCCGTGTATGTTCCCGACATCTGGAAACACCCATGCTGTCCACCCTGTTGGAGAAGACCGACCCTGCGCGGCGCCGAGTCGGCACCGCGATCGTCTTCGCCGTCTTCTACTGCGTCATGGCGGAGTACTACAAGTCGATCACGCTGTGGCAGGGGGCCGCCTTCGGTCTGCTCGTGTGGGTGGGGGCGCACCTGGTGCTCATGCCGCTGACGGGCACGGTGCCCTCGCCCTTCCCGTGGGTCGCCGGTGGGCAGACCTGGGCGGAGCACTTCTCCGAGGCGCTGGTGCACGTCATCTGGTTGTGGTCGATTGAGCTCGTGCGTCGGGACGTGCGCAACCGCATCACCCACCAGCCCGACCCGTGGGTTCCGCTCGACGCCGAACCGGCCCGCTGAGCCCTCAAGGTCTGGCTCGTCTCTCATCGGTGCGGCGGTCGGCGTCCGCCAGTACTCCACGAGGGGCGGGGGCTACTGGAGGAGGGTCAGGTGTACTGCAGGTGGCGGGACCTTCGTGCAGTACGCACAACCCCCTGACCAGTGGATCCCGACCCTCGTGCAGTGCATGTCACGGGGAGGTCGCCGGCTCCATACGCAGGTCCCGTGGGTCGTGAGGTCCGATCTACCAGGGAAGAAAGCCCGGGTAGGACTCGAAGGGGTAGAGGCGCCTGGGCAGGTACTGCTTCTGCTCCGCCCACTCGATGAGGGCGCGCCAGTCGCGGGCGATGCGCTCCCGAGCCTCCTGACGCCGCCCATCGGGGTGAGACTGGCGCACAAATCCGGGAACGATCGTCGATGCGTCGTCCAGCGGCCAGGAGTAGTGCTGCGCTTCGAAGGCCTCGGCCAGCGCCAGACGGTCCCTCCGCGGGAGGCCCGCCACCGGAACAGAGCGACCGCCCTGAACCACCCCGGCCTCGACGAACCCGGCCCACTCCTCCATGGTCGTCAGATGCAGCGCCAGGTTGTGCGTATCGGGAGGCGTCAAGCCGTTACTCGTGCGGAGCCCCATGTCAAGGTTCACCCGCGCCGTCTCGCGAAAGGCCACCCAGGGGATGTCGGTCTGCCACCACCAGCATCCGATGAACCGGAAGATGTGCACGCCCGAGGCGTTGAACACGGTGAAGCTCAGCAGTCGGTAGGCGATGAAAGCGGCCACGACCAGGCCACCGAGGACATAGGCGCCCGTCATGGTCTGGTTGGACGCCCCCGTAGCCGCCAGAAGAAACTCGGCGGCGAATCCTGCGGTCATGGTCAGGAACGGGAACAAGAAGAGATGGAGGAGGATGTATCCCGGGTTGCGCAGCGCGGTAAAGACGAGGAAGCGTCGCTCGATCCAGCGCGCCGGAACGGGTACCCACTCGATGTACTTCGTTGACCGCTCGAGGTCTCGACTCGTGTGGTCCACGTCCGCCCCGTCCTCGGGCTCACAGGGTGATGATGACGGTGGCGGCGGCGAAGACGACGCCGTAGGCCTGCCCCAGCAGGCCGGCGTCACGCAGGGAGGCAATAAGAGCGCGCCCCCGGGCGCCGGAGCGGACCGGCGCGGTGGCCCGGCGCACCAGTGGCAGGAGCAGGAGCGGCGCCGCCAGCGCGATGACCAGGGTCAGCAGCGGGCTGATGTACCCGCCGCCATCGACGGGGCTGGCCGATCCGGTCTCGCGCGCCCACACCAGGGCGACGGCCCCCAGCAGCAGAGGCACGTGAAGCATGAGGGAGAAGACGCGCCGGGCACCCGTCTCCCCCAGGCGGACCGCCAGGGTCATCTTGCCGTGAGCGGGATCGGTGTCGATGTCGCGCAGGTTGTTGACCATGAGCAGGGAGCAGGCGAGCAGTCCGATCCCGCAGGCCGAGGGCCACAGCCACCCCGGCACCGTGCCGGCCTGGACGTAGGTGGTGCCCACCGTGGCCACCAGGCCGAAGAAGACGAAGACGAAGACCTCCCCCAGGCCGGCGTAGCCGTAGGGGTGGGAGCCTCCGGTGTAGAACCAGGCGGCCGCGATCGCCGCGGCCCCGACGGCGAGCAGCCACCACTGGCCGCTGAGGACCACGAGTGCCAGGCCCAGGAGGGCTCCGATCCCGAAGCAGCCGAAGGCGGCGAGCCTGACGGTGCGGGGGCGACCTGCCCGGAGGCGGTCAGTCGCGGCGGCCCGGTGCGATCGTCGTCGGTGCCTCGCACGCCGTCGGAGTAGTCATTGGCCAGGTTGCAGCCGATCTGCAGCGCCAGGGCCACGCCCGCGGCCAGCAGGCTCCGCAGCACTGAGAGCTCCCCCATCGCGGCGGCTGCCCCGGCGCCCAGGATGACGGGGGCGACGGCGGCCGGCAGGGTGCGCAGTCGCACCACCTCCCCCAGCCTGGTGGCACGGGGGCCGCTGTCCTGCGGGTGCTCGCCGTTCTCGCCGCTCACGGCTTCCTCCGATCCTCTCGCAGTCCTCTAGGGTAGGCGGCAGTGACCCTACCAGCGCCGTGGCCCTCACCGGTGCGAGCGCCTGAGACACACCTCGGCCGGTGAGGCAACCGGCACCGCGATCGCCAGAAGGACCTCCGTGAGACAGCCCGATCCCCGCCCTCGCACTCCTTCACCCATGCCTGGGCCCGTGGCGGCTGAGCCCCCGGCACGCGAACGCGCCCTGGGAGCGCTGACCGGGCTGGCCCTGGGCGACGCACTGGGGATGCCCACCCAGTCGATGAGCCCGGCACAGATCCGCCGGTGCTACGGCGAGATCACCGGGCTGCGAGACGCCGTCGCCGAGCAGCCCATCGCCCCCTCAGTACCTGCCGGCACCGTCACGGATGACACCGAGCAGGCTCTCATCCTGGCCGGTCTCCTCATCGACGGTGGCGGCCGCATCGACCCCCACCAGCTCGCCGATGCCCTCCTGCGCTGGGAGGACGATATGCGCGCCCGCGGGTCCCTGGACCTGCTGGGACCCTCCACCAAGCTCGCTCTGGAGCGGGTGCGCGCCGGGGCGGACCCGCACTGCACCGGCAGACAGGGCACCACCAACGGCGCCGCGATGCGGGTGGCCCCGGTGGGCATCGCTTTCTCCGTGAGTGCCGACGGCAACGCGCTGGCCCGGGCTGTTCGGGCCTCCTGCCTGGTCACCCACGACACCCGGCAGGGCTTCGAGGCCGCAGGTCTCCTCGCCGCAGCGGTCAGCGCGGCCATCGACGGCGTCGACGCGGCGGGTGCGTTGGGGGCGGCGTTGGACTTCGTGGCCGCCCACCCCGAGGCGGGCCACTGGACGGAGAAGGCCTCCGTTGCCGCCCGCACCCGCCTGGCCCTGGAGACGAGTCGCGATCTGCACGGGGAGGCCCTGGCCGAGCATCTGCGCACCTACGTCGGAACCTCGGTGGAGTCGGCCGAGTCGGTCCCCTGCGCGCTGGTGATCGTGCGGGAGTTCGCGCGCCGGCCCCTGGACGGGCTGTGCTTCGCCGCTGGGCTCGGGGGAGATACTGACACCATTGCCGCGATGGCCGGTGCGGTCCTGGGGGCGAGCGCGCCCCACCTTCTTCCCGTCGAGCTGGTCGATCGGGTGCTGGAGCGCTCCGGCCTGCGGCTCGAGCCGGTCTGTGATGCGTTGCTGGCGCTGCGCGGCGGCAGCGGGCGCTGTCAGCCAGACGCTCCGGAGCAGAGGCGGCCATGACGGGACGGGTCATTCACACCGGCCAGGTCGTCATTGACCTGACCTTGCGCATCGAGGCGATTCCCGAGCCCGGCGGGGACGTGTTCGCCGACGAGTCCTCCATGGCGGTCGGTGGTGGCTTCAACGTGCTGGCCGCCGCCCGCCGGATGGGGGTCGAGACCCTGTATGCGGGGCCGCTGGGCGAGGGGCCCTTCGCCGAGGCGGCCCGGCGGGCCCTGGAGGAGATCGGGGTGGATCATGTCGGCCCGGTCGCACCCGGCGATCAGGGCTACTGCGTGGCCATGACCGATGCGAGGGCCGAGCGCACCTTCATCTCCACCTGCGGGGCCGAGACCCGTGGTCCGGTGGATGCCTTCGACCATCTGGAGGTGAGTGGCGACGACGTCGTCTATCTCTCCGGCTACTCCCTGGCCGATGAGGCCTCCAGGACGGCGCTGGAGCGGTTGGCCGGGAGACTGACCAAGGCCCGAGCGGGGTGCACGGCACTGTTCGACGTCTCCCCCATGGTTGGTTCGGTCCCCATGAGCTCGCTGGAGCACCTCGGTGCGCTGGGGCCCGTCTGGTCTCTCAATGAGCGTGAGGCCGGGCTGCTCGCCGACCGCCTGGGGCTGCGGGCGGAGGCCGGTGACCACGCCGGCGTCTGCGAGGCACTATCGGGGCGGCTCGGAACCGTGCTGGTGCGGGTCGGGGAGCAGGGCTCCTGGTTCTCCGACGCTGGCGCGGCGCGCCATACTCCAAGCATCCCGGTGACGCCGGTGGACACCAACGGGGCCGGTGACGCGCACTCCGGTGTCCTGGCCGCGGCCCTGGCCCGGGGCATCGATCTGACGACGGCGCTGCGCTGGGCGAATGTGGCAGGAGCCTTGACCACGACGCATTTCGGCCCGGCCACCTGCCCGAGTGAGGCGGAGATCAGGGCTCTGGTGTAGAAGGCTCCGGGGTCACATCTGTCGTGGTCGCGGCGAGGAGCCGGGCGACCTCACGCCGGTCGACCTTCCCGCTGGGGCGCAACGGCAGGGCCTCCAGGACGACGACCCGTTTGGGGGCGTGGGCGCCGTCCAGCCGGGCACGGGCGGCCTCGCGCAGGGCGGCGCCGTACCACCGGGTCGGGCCGCCCGTCTGCCGGTCCGGTTCAAGCACGACGGCGGCAACGACGGTGCTTCCCCACTGCTCGTCGGGCAGGCCGACGACGCAGGCCTCGGCCACGCCGTCGATAGAGGTGAGGGCCTCCTCCACGTGGCGGGGCTCGACCTTGACGCCCCCGGTGATGATGACGTCGTCCAGGCGGCCCAGGACCTCCAGGCGCCCGTCGGGGTGCAGCCGGCCGCGGTCGGAGGTGGCCAGGACTCGCCTGGTGCCGCTGCGGTGGAATCCCTCGCCGGCGTTGGGACTGCCTGCGGGGCTGTGGCCGGGTGTGTCGAGGTAGTCCTCGGCCAGGACGGGACCGGAGATGAGGATGCGGCCAGCGCCGGCGGCGTCGGGGGCCTGGATGGTGATCTCGACCCCCTCCAGGGGGCGGCCGTTGTAGACGCAGCCCCCGCCGGTCTCGCTCATGCCATAGGTGGTGACCACGGTGACGCCCGCCCCGCGGGCCCGGTCCAGGAGCGCGGGGTCGGCGGCGGCGCCGCCCAGGAGGACGGCGTCGGCTCCTGCCAGGGCCCGGCGGGCCTGCGGGTCCTGCAGGACGCGCACCAGTTGGGTGGGGACCAGGGAGACGTAGAGCCGACAGGCGGCCGCCCCGGTGGACCGGCGCGCCGAGCTCAGGGCCTCCGCGAGCGCCGTGGGTCTGAATCCTGAGCTCGTGTCGACCACGACGGGCTCGGTGCCGGCCTCAAGCGAGCGGATGAGGATCTGCAGGCCGGCGACGTGGTGGGCCGGCAGGGGCAGGAGCCAGGTTCCCGGGCCGCCGAGGCGCGCGTGGGTGGCGCGGGCGGAGACCATGAGGGCGGCGGCGCTCATGGCGATGAGTCGGCCGGTACCGGTGGTGGAGCCCGACGTGCGCAGGATGAGGTCTGTGCGTACCGGGACGCGGGTGATACGGCGGGCCAGGTCGGACCGGACCTGCCCCTCGTCCTCCCCGGGGGCAATGGGGACGAGCAGCGGCAGCGGCGAGACCGCCCGGTCCTCCCCGTCCTCGGCGGCGGGGGCGGGGCGGCCATCGGCGCTGGTGAGCAGGCCGCGCAGGGCCAGACGCTCGGCGAGGGCCGTGCGCAGGGCGGAGACGTCGTCGGGGGCGGTTCCGCCGGTCAGGAGGCGGAGGGCGGGCGGGGCGGGCACCCCATGATCGTGCCACGGCCCGGGCCGGCTGGGGATGAGGCGGGAGCGCCGTGAGGGTTCGGGCAGGTGAGGGGTCTGCGGGGCTCTCCGGCTCGGTTAGGGTTGGACCATGCGTATCGTCCTCATCGTCCTGGTGTTCGCTCTGACGCTGTACGCCCTGTTGGACTGCGCACGCACGCCGGATGAGAGCATGCCGGCCAGGATGCCGAAGTACCTGTGGATCACCCTGGTCGTGCTGTTCCCGACCATTGGCCCGATCGCCTGGATCATCTTCTCGCGGGTCAAGGCCGCTGAGGAGCGCGGCGGCTACGTCGAGCCCACCGTGTGGTCCTCCAAGGAGGGCACGACCTTCCGTCGCCCGCAGCGTCCCCGGCCCATGGCGCCCGACGACGACCCGGAGTTCCTCAGAGACCTGGAGCAGGACATCCGTCGTCGCAAGCACCACCCGCAAGAGCCCACCGGCGCTCCCGACGCCAGCAATGACGGAGCTGACGAGGATCCTGAGGCCGGCGAGACGGGTGGGACCGACTCACACTGACCAGCACTCACCGGGTGCGCGCCGGCCCGGCCTCGGCGCCCTGTTCTCAGGGCAGGGCGGGGCGGGCCTGGGGCCAGGGGGTGGTGTCGACGTCGTAGCCGTGGGCGGCGGCGTGGATGAGCCAGTCGCCGGGGAGCCAGGTGCGCCCGACGAGCTGGGGGTGCTCGGGCATGTAGCGCACCGACCACAGGATGAGGACGAGCTCGGCCCACTGGGCCCGGATCTTGAGGCGCACCGAGCCGGAGGCGTTGGCGGCGGCGACGACGATCTCACCGGTGGCGGTGAGCTGGACCTCCTGGATGTCGGCGTAGGAGATGGGCATGACGCCCTCCCCCGTACCCAGGTAGATGCCGTGGGTGGACACGGTCAGGCGGGCGTCGGCCAGGTGGCGCCACTTCTCGACGGCGTCGGCCTCGGCGGCGCGGCGCCGTCGGTGGTTGAGGTAGGCCTGTCCGCCGAAGAAGGCGGCCGTCAGGGCCAGGCCGACGGGGCCGCCGGCCAGGAAGAAGCCCCGGGAGGGGTTGTAGGTGGCGTCCCCGCGCCGCCACATGAGCAGCTCGGCGTCGCAGGTGGCCAGCATGACCTCCCCGGATCCCAGGGCGGGGCGCACGGGGTCGATGGTCGGTGAGACCGGGTTGGGGCGGCGGCCCTGGCGGGTGGCGGTCAGGACGGCGGCGGTGTGCCACCACACGAAGTCCCTGTCCGGTCCAGGGGCGGCGCGGGGCGGGGCGGGCGCGGCCGGGGCGGCTAACCTCACCGGTCGGGCCGGTGCGCACGACCTCGCCGCCGAGCGGGCGCGAGGGCGGCTGCTGGGTCACCGGGCCGCCTCGACGTGCCCGGCGGGACTGACAGGGCTGACAGAACTGCCGGGGCCGCCGGGGCTGACGGGACTGACACTGCCGGCGGTCTGGGCGGAGGAGGTGCCGGGCACCATGTCGCGGGCCTGGCGCAGCAGGTCACCGGCCGGCTCCCAGTAGGCCAGCCCCACCAGGGTGCGGTCCTCGAAGGTCAGGGAGGTCAGGGAGGCCAGGGCGCACTGGCGGCGGCGCGGGTCGTGGGCCAGGGGGGCGGCCCTCCAGGAAGAGGCGCAGCGACCAGACGGGCAGCTGGTGGGAGACGAGGAGCGCCTCGTGGCCCTCAGCGAGGTCGAGCGCGGAGACGACGGCGCCGCGCATGCGCTCGACGATCTCCCGGTAGGGCTCGCCCCAGGAGGGGCGCAGCGGGTTGACGTAGCTGGACCAGTAGGTGGGGTGGGCCAGGATCCAGCGGTTGCGGTTGACGGCCACGCCCTCGAAGGAGTTGCCGGCCTCGATGAGTCGGGGATCCGTCGTCGGCGCCAGGCCGAAGGCGGCGGCGGTGGGGGCGCCGGTCTCCCGGGCCCGCTCCAGGGGTGAGGTGATGACCCAGGTGATGTCGTGCCCGGAGGCGGACAGGACGTCGGCGACCTGCTGGGCCATCTGGTGGCCCAGGGTGGACAGGTGGTACCCGGGCAGACGGCCGTAGAGGATGCCGCCTGGGTTGTGCACCTCGCCGTGCCGCATGAGGTGGATCGTCGTGCGCGCCATGCGGTGATTCTCGCACGCCCACCGGCGACGGTCAGCCACCGGGGACCGTAGGGTGTTCCCATGACGACTCGCAGCGCATGGGGTCTCGGCCTGGCGACCGTGACCGACGACGGCAACACCCTCGACGTGTGGTACCCCCGACCGGTTCTCGGCGACGAACCCGAGGAGGGGCACGCCGACCTCTTGGCCTCCCTGAGCGCCATGGAGCGCCGCGATGAGGCCCGCGGCGTCCACACCACCGTGGTGCGCACCTGGGCCGACCTCGACGACGCCCCCCCAGACCGTGGCCGGCGCTTACCTGCGCCTGCACACACTGTCCCACCGCCTGGTCAAGCCCAACACCGTCAATCTGGACGGGATCTTCTCCCGCCTGCCCAACGTGGTGTGGACCTCCGCCGGCCCCTGCCGTGCCGAGGACTTCGAGAACACCCGCATGCGCCTGCGCGCCGCCGTGGGACGCCCCGTCCAGGTGCACTCGGTGGACAAGTTCCCCCGTATGACCGACTACGTGCTGCCCTCGGGGGTGCGCATCGGCAACGGCGCGAACGTGCGCCTGGGCGCCTACCCTGTCAGAGGGCACCACGGTCATGCACTCCGGCTTCGTCAACTACAACGCCGGGACGCTGGGGCGCTCCATGGTCGAGGGCCGCATCTCCCAGGGGGTCGTCATCGGCGACGGCTCCGACATCGGCGGCGGCGCCTCCACGATGGGCATGCCTCGGGCAGTGGGCGCCAGCGCGTGGCCCTGGGCAAGCGCTGCCTGCTGAGGGGCGAACTCGGGGCTCGGGATCCCGCTGGGTGACGACTGCGTCGTCGAGGCCGGCCTGTACCTGACGGCCGGCACGAAGGTCTCCCTCATGCCACAGGGCGGCGTGGTGCCCGGCAACCACGGCCTGTTCAAAGAGCCGCGCGTGGTCCCGGCCCGCGAGCTGGCCGGCGCCTCCAACGTCCTGTTCCGCCGCAACTCCCAGTCCGGCGCCGTCGAGGCCCTGGCCCGCGGCGGCAAGAGCATCGAGCTGGGCTCGCCCCAGCACGCCGGCCAGTAGGGCTCTCCTCCTACTCCCCCGCCGCCGCGCTTCTCGTACCGGCCGCCGGCCGCCTCAGCCGCGGGAGGCGGCCGGTCGCGTCGGACGCCCCTAAGGACAAGGTGCATTCCCCACACCAGCATCACAGTGTTCGTTATCATAGTGATGGGTTGTTCTACACAATGGAGGGGAGGGCAGATGGCTGCGACATCCACGGCCGCCCATGTCCCCGAGGCTGCTCAGCCTGTTGGCGACGCGCTTCCTCCCCGGCGCAGGCGCCGCACCCCCGTGTGGGCCTCACAGCGCGTCCTCAAGGCGACGATGGCGATCACCGGCACGATCATGGCCCTGTTCGTCGTGGTCCACATGGTCGGCAACCTCAAGGTTCTCGCGGGCCCGCACGCCTTCAACGGCTACGCCGCCTGGCTGCGGCAGGTCGCCTACCCACTCCTGCCGCACGAGGGGCTCCTGTGGGCGATGCGCCTGGCCCTGGGGGCCTGCGTCGTGGCCCACATGGCTGCGGGAATCGCGCTGTGGCGCCGGGCGAGGAGCGCTCGCGGGGCCTTCCGGCGCCGGGCCCTGCCCGCCCGCACCATCGGCGCCCGCTCCATGCTGGCGACCGGCGTCCTCATCGGGGTCTTCGTCCTCATCCACGTCCTCGACCTGACCATCGGCCGCCTCATCGCCCCTGAGAGCTTTCAGGCGCCGACGACGTCGAACGGCGAGCTGCAGGTCAGCGCCTACCACAACCTCGTGGCGAGCCTGTCGCGCCCCGGCATGGCGCTCTTCTACAGCCTGGTCATGCTGGCACTCTCCCTCCATCTGGCGCAGGGCCTGTGGAACGTGGTCATCGATCTGGGCGGCACCGGCCCCAGGCTGCGCAAGGCCTGCCGCGCCCTCGCCCTGGGCGTGGCCCTGGCCGTCGCCGTCGTCAACGGCCTGCTGCCGGTGCTCATCTGCACGGGGGTGATCGGATGAGCGCGAGTGTGCCGGGTGCCGTCGGCGGCCTGTACGACGTCGGTGAGAACCTGGATGCGCGCCTGCCGGACTGTCCGCCCGAGCAGGCCTGGGAGCGCCGGCGCGACGAGTACCGCCTGGTCAATCCCGCCAACCGCCGCAAGTTGACCGTCATCGTGGTGGGCACCGGACTGGCCGGCGCCGGGGCGGCCGCGACCCTGGGGCGCCTGGGGTATCGGGTGGAGTGCTTCAGCCTGCACGACGCCCCGCGGCGCGCCCACTCGGTGGCCGCGCAGGGTGGGATCAACGCCGCCCGGGCCCGCAAGGTCGACGGCGACTCCCTGGCGCGCTTCGTCAAGGACACCGTCAAGGGCGGGGACTATCGGGGGCGGGAGGCCGACGTCGTGCGCCTGGGGCTGGAGTCCGGCCGGGTCATCGATCACATGGAGGCGATCGGGGCGCCCTTCGCCCGCGAGTACGGCGGCCAGCTCGCCACCCGCTCCTTCGGCGGGGTGCAGGTCTCGCGCACCTACTACACGCGCGGGCAGACCGGTCAGCAGTTGGAGATCGCCTGCGCCCAGGCCCTCCAGGAGCAGGTCGCCGCCGGGAGCGTCCGCATGCACACCCGCACCGAGATGCTCGACCTCATCGTGGCCGACTCCCGCGCGCAGGGCATCGTCACCCGGGACCTGCTCTCCGGCGAGGTACAGGCCCACACCGCGCACGCCGTCGTGCTGGCCACCGGCGGCTACGGCAGCGTCTACCACTACTCGACCCTGGCCATGGCCTCCAACGCCACCGCCACCTGGCGCGCCCACCGGCGTGGGGCGGCCTTCGCCTCGGCCTGCATGGTGCAGTTCCACCCCACGGCCCTGCCGGTGAGCTCCCACTGGCAGTCCAAGACAACGCTCATGAGCGAGTCCCTGCGCAACGACGGACGCATCTGGGTGCCCGTGCGACCCGGGGATGAGCGGGCCCCGAACGAGATCCCCGAGGACGAGCGCGACTACTACCTGGAGCGCAAGTACCCGGCCTTCGGCAACCTCACCCCGCGCGACGTGGCCTCGCGCAACGCCCGCGAGCAGATCGAGTCCGGCCGCGGCGTCGGGCCACTGCGCAACTCGGTCTACCTCGACTTCCGCGACGCACTGGAGCGGCTGGGCAAGGAGACCATCGCCTCGCGCTACGGCAACCTGTTCGAGATGTATCTCGATGCCACCGGGGAGGACCCTTACGAGGTGCCCATGCGCATCGCCCCGGGAGCCCACTTCACGATGGGAGGGCTGTGGGTGGACTTCGACCAGATGTCCACCATCCCGGGACTGTTCGTGGGCGGGGAGGCATCGAACAACTACCACGGCGCCAACCGTCTGGGGGCGAACTCGCTGCTGAGCGCCAGCGTGGACGGCTGGTTCGTGCTTCCGCTGGCCGTGCCGAACTACCTGGCCGGGCTGGTGGGCAGCAAGCCCCTGAGCCCCGACGCGCCGGAGGCGCTTCAGGCCGTGGCGGATACCCGCGCGCGCATTGAGGCGCTCATGGCGGTGGGCGGGACCCACCGTCCGGTGTGGTTCCATCGCCGGCTGGGTGAGATCCTCTACGCCGGCTGCGGGGTCAGCCGCTCCGAGGCAGGGCTGCTGCGCGCTTTGGGAGGAGGTGCGCGCCCTGCGCGAGGAGTTCTGGGCCGATGTCACCGTGGTCGGTGGTCAGGCGCGGCTCAACCAGGAGCTGGAGAAGGCGCTGAGGGTCGCCGATTTCCTGGAACTGGCCGAGGTCATGGTCCTCGACGCCCTGGACCGGCGCGAGTCCGCCGGCGCCCACTTCCGCGAGGAGTACGCGACCCAGGGCGGCGAGGCTCAGCGCAATGACGAGACCTGGTGCTCGGTATCGGCCTGGCAGACCGGGGACGACGGCGGGCACACGCGCCGCACGGAGCCGCTGAGCTTCTCGCTGGTGCCCATGCAGGTAAGGGACTACCGATGAGGATCGAGCTGGAGATCTGGCGGCAGGACGGGCCGCGGGCGCGGGGCTTCTTCGAGAGCCACGTGGTGGAGGACGCCGAGCCGCAGATGAGTCTGCTGGAGCTGCTCGACCGCCTCAACGACCAGATCATCGAGGCCGGCGGCGAGCCGGTGGTCTTCGAGTCGGACTGCCGGGAGGGGGTGTGCGGGGCCTGCGGCTTCCTCGTCAACGGGGTGCCGCACGGGCCGCTGGACACGACCCCGGCCTGCCGTCAGCACCTGCGGGCCTTCCCCGGGGTCACGCGCTTCCGACTGGAGCCGTGGAGGTCGGCGGCCTTCCCGGTCATCCGGGACCTGGTGGTGGACCGCACGGCGCTCGACGAGCTCATCCGGGTGGGCGGGACCGTGGACGTGGCCGCGGGGACCGCGCCGGATGCCGACGGCGTCGCCCAGGGGTACCTGCAGGCGGAGCGGGCCCTGGACTTCGCCGCCTGCATTGGCTGCGGGGCCTGTGTGGCGGCATGCCCGAATGGGGCGGCAGCGCTCTTCGCGGGGGCGAAGCTGGCGCACCTGTCGCTCATGCCGGCCGGACGCATCGAGCGGGGGCGCCGGGCTCGGGCGATGACGCGGGAGCTCGATGAGCTCTTCGGGCCGTGCTCTGAATTCGGCGAGTGCCTGCCTGCGTGCCCGGCGGGGATCCCGATCGAGGCGATCGCGCTGCTCAACCGGGAGGTGCTGCGCGCCGGTCTGCGCGGGGCGACCCGCGACGACTAGGGCCCATCGCACAAGTAGGGACGCATCCGCGAGGTCGTACCTCAGGTCGCGCGTTCGCACCCTTTACCCCTCGAACGCGCGACCCAAGGTACGACCGCGACGTCGACGACCGGGGAGAAGCGGGGCTCAGGACTCGGGCTTGTGGGCGACGAGGGCGATGCCGACCATGTCCTTCTCGTAGCGCTTGAAGGTGCGGGCCATCTCCTGGACGCGCCGGCGCAGCGCCTTGTCAGCGGCGACGTTGCGGGCAATCCGCAGGAAGCCTCCCAGGCCCTCGTCGCGGATGTTGCGTCCGACCTTGAGCAGGGCCATGGGGGCGGTGTCGACCCAGTCGACGACGAGACCGGCGTCCTCCATGAGCTCCTTCCAGGCGGCCGCCGTCATGGGGCGGGCGTTGACGTGGATGGAGCGGGCCAGGTCACGGCGCAGCTGGGTGTAGTAGTCCCCGTCGATGTCGTCGGGAGTGACGCCAAGCTCGTGGATGGCGTAGCGCCCGCCGGGGCGCAGGACGCGGGCGGCCTCGGCGACAATGGCGGCCTTGCCCTTGTCCCCCTGCATGGTGAGCATGGCCTCGCCGACGACGACGTCAGCGCTGGCCTCATCCAGGCCGGTGTCGGCGGCCTCGCCCTGGCGGACGGTGCCGAGGTCCCCGACGACGGCGGCCACTCGCCGGGCGGCGTCGGGGTCGCGGTCGATGGCGGTGTAGGAGGCGGGGTGGTCCTTGATGATCTCGGCGGCGGTGCGCCCCAGGCCCGGGGCGAGCTCGACGACGTCGGCGCCGGTCAGACCGGCGTGGTTGAGCATGGCGGCGGACAGGCGGCGCCGCCGGGGCGCAGGACGCGTTTGCCGGCGCGGGCCAGGACCCAGTGGCCGGGAGCGGAGGCGATGGGACGGTCGGCGTGAGGCAGCGGGAGGTCAGCGGAGGCAGTGGAGGCAGCAGGCTTCTTGCTCATAAGGCAAGCCTAACCTCTTCGCAGTGGAGGTCGATAGGACGTCGGCCGGGGCAGGGCAGTCGAATCGGCGGCGGATGCTCGCGCATGCTGCCGACCCCACCATCGATGGAGGGCTCATTATCGCAGGTGGCCACACCCGGACGCGCAGCCTGCGCCGAGAGCTGTCCCACGAGACCAGAAGACTGAGGGAGTTCCGAGACGCCCCACTCAGCAACTCGGTTGTTGCTGCGCTTGGAACCCACGCCCACCAACTTGCAGCAAGAAATGCACACCCACCCTCTACATTCGACGCACTCTAAACCCACCTTACTCCGACACGCTCACCCCATTTTACCCAGTGACCAACCCACCTTCGTTGAACATCATCAATAGGATCAATCCACTGAGCCTCGGGAGACGACACATCGAAACCTAAGTACCCGAGCAACATTTCGGTTGGAATCCAGCCACTGTGAGGATGACTAACCTCCCGCAGAGACTCGACTACTTGAAGAATTTGATTTCGATCACCCCGAGCCCAAGCAGAAGCCACTTTTGCAAACGTAGCCCACCTGTGCGGCACTCTCGAATACATCGCCTCCAACCGATCAATAACACCATCTTTCTCCGACTTAAATGGATCATGTAAAGTCAGGGCCAACAACCCTCCAATCACTCCATGTTGATACCCAACATCCTCCATATCATCAACAAAAGAGGTAATTTCCGACTCACAAGAACCAGAGTAGTAAAATTCATTCTGCCACAGTATGTCAGCTCGATATTCGTATGCCTCTCTAAAACGCCCTTGCTCCATTCGCATATCGTAGAACTTCATATTTCGAGCGCATCTCTCGATAGGCATTCCATGCCAGTAGTCAACACCGACCTTAATTCCTTCACGGCGATCCTCCGCTAAGTCACGCCATTCCGCATTATCGCGTAGGGCATCCACAAACCTCCGCCCAATTAACATTGTCAGACAGCGCTGATACAGACATACTTGAGTTCGTTTAACTTCGATTGCCTTATCGAACACTCTCACCGCTTCGTCGAACTTTCCCTCCTGTCGGAGAATGTAACCCCAATGATGAAACGCACTCCGAGCAAGTGGGTGCGTTGAGTAAGCCAAGCGCTTCAAGAAACGCATTCGCGATTCAAAGGGGATCCGCTCCACTCTCGCGCTGATGAAGTCTATAAAACCTTGACCATACTCGGTTCTCGATGTTGTTGGAATATAAGGATACAATCCTTGTATCGACGGTCCTTCAATAACTGCCTTACGAAGCCAATCTTCCTGCTCGAAGCTATCGGAATCACAGCCGGCCCGAACACTTTCATCGCTCACCAAATTTATGGCCATAGAAATTGATCGAATGAGGCCCCTAGTATCCCCTTCTTCTGCAAGACTTCTAACCCTCAACTCTAACTCACCAAGACTTCTTTGTGCCGCACACCTCCAGTCATTTTCCGACCAACCACCTTCTACATGAACACCCGCATGTCGGATAGCCTCACGAACCACATCATGCATTCTATAAGGGAACAAACTCTCATTAGAATCAACTTCGATTAACGAGCGGGTCATTGCACGCTCTACACACCCTTGATCAACCTGAGTGCCACCGCCACCAAGCCACAATCAAACCTCGAAAAAATGGCTGCTGCCCGAAGTGCGCGACGTTCATCTTCCGGTATTCCTTCCAACACCAGTTCAACCAGGTTACCAAGTGATCCAGATACTGTTTCCACAGAAATCTCGCCGAAACCGTTTTCTTTGTACCTATGCGCGACATCCAGAGCAAGCTTCAGATACTGAGGCAGACCTCCCGACGATTCGATCAAATCCTCCACGACCTCGTTCGATACAACCAGGCTATCCTTTTCTGCAATACGTTGAATGTATTCTCGACATTCATCCGGCGATAGCATAGTCAGGGACTTTTGGTCAAACCCCCCGTCGACCCCAGACAATCCCGGCCACACCTCTGGTCCAGCATGAATTAGATTATTTCGCTCCACATTTCCCCAATCCAGTTGATTGCGCCCTGTTACAACATATAGAACCTGAGGAAGATTCCAAATAAGCTCCTGTAATACACATTCACCCTCACGTCGTCCATCCTCGGCACGTTGCAATTTTTCTACCGCATCAACGAAGACCACTGATAAGGGGCAGCGGGGCATGGCATCCATTTCCTGACCCAAGAAACAAACGGCCTCGATAAGAAGTTCATGATGAGGGTTATCTCGAGTCGGAAGGTCCGCACAGCGAGACAAAAGATCTCTGAACCATTCTTGATTCTCAACAGTATTTATTGCTGTTCGATGATCTTTCTGCTTCACGAAAGAGCGCGCAACCTTTTTCGCACCCCAGGCTGTTGCAACACCCACTGTCGAAAATGCACCAAGATCGACCAGAGTATTAGAAACGGCGGCCATGACGCTGCCCATCAGATCTTCGCTTCCACCGTCGGATACCTGCGGAAATTCCTTCTCCCCCGGATGTGCCGAAGCCCACCAGGTAGCGAGTATCCAGTCGAACGCTGCCCATTTTTTCTTCACCCTCCCCAGCATTCTCCGAATTGCGAGAACCAGCTCCAGAGGGTCGACATTCCCTTGCGATCTATGCAGATCAATTCTTGTCGTTACGTCAGCGTCCTCTTCGATGTAGCCCCAGTTGCGGTTGTTGCACTTACTGTTGACCCAGTTCTCTAGTTCCCGAGATAAGGTCGTTTTTCCAGCCCCTCCCATACCATGAAACACAACAACATTCGTAGCGCGTTCGATGTTCTCGTCACCATCGTGCTCACCGCAATCTAAGGCAGCCCTATGTCTCATTACGGCGCTCTTAAAGTAAAGTGCCTCCTGTTTGCGGCCAACAAACATATCGTCATAGCGATTTCCATGGTATGCCGTGCGTGCGAGCCCCACAAACCTCACCTGCTTACTCATGCACCGTTGCGGGCGAAGTGCCACGCCACCTATCGAGAACGCCATAAGCGTAACAACACACACCCTTATCTACCAGGTACAACCGAACCAGACATTCATCAACATTAACCTTGGCAGTATCATACGGTAACCTACCCCCTCAGCAAGCATTCGATCACACATCCTAGAATGTCAGCATCCCTACACGTTGGAACAATGTTCTACAAACCGGTATCCGCGAGGATTGCAATCGCCCAGTAAGATGGATGGAAACTCCACATTGGCACCAGTATCACCTAATAGAATTAGGTAGATGAGAGAACCCTGCACGTTGCGATACGGTGTCCACATGGACCAGCTCATCACTCCCGCCATCCATTGCAAGGGCAACGCCGATGAGGCAGCCCAGTTCTACGCCGACGTCTTCCGCGAGGGCTCCGTCGTCGAGCAGGTGCCCGGCTACGCGGCCACGGTCAGCATCCACGGATTCCAAGCTCTCGCTCATCAACGGCGGCGACCAGGACGCCCCGAACCCGTCGATCAGCTGCATCCTGAACTTCGACCCGCTCCTGTTCGGCGGCGAGGAGCAGGCCCGGGCCTACCTCGATGAGCTCTATCAGCGGCTCTCGACCGGCGGCGTGCTCATGGAGCTGGGCGAGTACCCCTTCTCACCGCGCTACGCCTGGGTCCGCGACCGCTTCGGCATGACCTGGCAGCTCATGCTCACCGACCCGGCCGGCGAGCCGCGCCCCTTCATCCTGCCCTCCTTCATGTTCGGCGGCCCCAACCACGCCAACGCCGAGGAGGCCACCGAGGCCTGGATCGCCCTGTTCGACGACGCCCGCCGCGGGGCCCTGCGTCGCTACGAGGAGGGCGGGCCGATGGAGGCGGGGGTCGTCATGTTCACCGACTTCACGCTGCGCGGCACCTGGATGGCGGCCATGGACTCGGGGGCCTCCCAGGACCTCACCTTCACACCCGGGGTCTCCATGATCGTCTCCTGCCAGGACCAGGAGGAGATCGACCGCTACTGGGCGGGGCTGTCGGCCGTGCCCGAGGCCGAGCGCGGCGGCTGGTGCATCGACCGCTGGGGCGTGTCCTGGCAGGTCCTCCCCCACAACATCGCCGAGCTCATGGCCGACGCCGCCACGCGCGAGAAGCTCCTGCACATGGGCAAGATCAACCTGACCAGCCTGTAGGCCACCGAGCTCACCACGACGGTCTCGACGACGTTCAGGCAGACATTTCGTATTACACTTGTCGCATGGAATCCATTAATGGCGTGCCAGTCACTGACGAGACCATCCAGGAGTGGGCTGACGAAGCGGAACGTGGATACGACGTCGAAGTGCTGAAGAAGCGAGGACGCCGCCCCATCGGGGATGGTGCGGCGCGGGTCGTCCCAGTCCGCATGGACGACAGTCTGGTAGCCGCGGTCGACCAGCGCGCTGAGAAGGACGGCACCAGCCGCTCCGAGATCATTCGCTCGGCCGTACGAGCCTTCGTCGCGTGATCGACTGACGCCCAGCAGACCAGGAGCCCACCTCACCTCTGCAACAGGCATCCTGATTCGATGGAGGGACAGCCAGCCCCTCGTGATGCGGTCGAGTACTACCCGGTGGTGGCGTTCGTGTCGACCGGAGATCCCCTGTTCACCCTCGGTGACAGCCGCCCGATCTACGAGCAACTGGTGGCAACCCACAAGCGGATGATCGGCGACGTACTTCTGCATCGGGGACGTACTTCTCCCCCAAACCACTGCGGGCGGACCTCAGTGGTTTGGGGGAGAACGCAGTCGTCGTCGGGAATGTACGTTCCCGAACCGCACCGCCCGGCCCCAGACAACCGGCCACAGACAATCAGCCCTGGGCAACCGGCGTGGCCCGTGAACCTCAGGCCCTGGTGACTCAGACCCTTGTGACGCGGTCGAGGCTGGGCACGCCAGCGCGGGTGGCCGGGTACTGGCCGTCGTCGTGCTTGCGGCGGTGCATGGCCACGTAGTGGCGCTCGGTGGAGCCGTCGTAGACCTGGCGGGGCCGCCCGATCCGCTTGGCGGGGTCGGCGATCATCTCGCGGTACTGGGCGATCCAGCCAGGCAGGCGCCCCAGGGCGAACAGGGGCGTGAACATCTTCGTGGGGAAGCCCATCGCCTGGTAGATGAGGCCGGTGTAGAAGTCGACGTTCGGGTAGAGGCTGCGCGAGACGAAGTACTCGTCGCGCAGCGCCGTCTCCTCCAGCTCCATGGCGATCTCGAGCTTGCGGTCGCCGTCGTCGGAGCCCAGGCGGGTCAGGACGTCGTGGGCGGTCTCCTTGACGATGGCGGCGCGCGGGTCGTAGTTCTTGTAGACCCGGTGGCCGAAGCCCATGAGCCGCACTCCGTCCTCCTTGTCCTTGACCTTGCGGACGAACTCGGCCGTGCTCATCCCCGAGCTCTGGATGGTGTCCAGCATCCGCAGGACCGCCTCGTTGGCGCCGCCGTGCAGCGGCCCGGACAGGGCGCCCACGCCCGCAGCCACGGAGGCGTACATGTTGGCGTCGGCTGAGCCCACGAGGCGCACGGTGGAGGTCGAGCAGTTCTGCTCGTGGTCGGCATGCAGGATGAGCAGCATGTCCAGGGCCCGCACGACAGCCGGGTCGATGTCGTAGGACTGGAAGGGCATCCCGAAGGTCAGGCGGATGAAGTCCTCGACGTAGGAGCGCTGCGGGTCGGGGTAGAGCAGCGGCAGTCCGATGGCGCGCCGGGCGATGTAGCTGATCATCGTGGGCATCTTGGCCAGCAGCAGCACGGTGGCGAGCTCGCGCTCGTAGGGGTCGTGCGGGTTGAGGGTGTCCTCGTAGTAGGTGGCCAGGCCCGCGATCCCCGCCTGGAGGATCGCCATCGGGTGGCCCGAGGAGGGGAAGGAGGTGAAGAAGCCGCGGAAGTCCTCGTGCAGGAGCCGGTGGCGCGAGATGCGCCGCTCCATGCGCGCGAAGGACTCACGGTCGGGCAGCTCGCCGTTGATGAGGAGGTAGGCGACCTCCAGGAAGGTCGAGGACTTGGCCAGCTCCTCGATCGGGTAGCCGCGGTAGCGCAGGATCCCGGCCGCGCCGTCGATGTAGGTGATCTGCGAGGTGCACGACGCCGTGTTGGTGAAGCCCGGGTCGAGCGTCACCACGCCGGTGGAGCCCAGCAGCTTGGACACGCCCAGGCCGTCGGCACCGTCGGTCGCCGGGGTGCGCGGCAGCTCAAGCTCATGGCCGTCAACGGCCAGCAGGCCAGGACCGCCGACGGCGCTGGGCCGGCTCTGATCGGGCTGCTCGGCCGCGGCGGTGGTGGGGGTGCTCGTCATCATGCCTCCTGGGGGCTCGGGGCCGCACGCATCGCGACGGCGAGACCTGGGCCCACGGGGTTCCGGCGGGCCCAACGACCACTGTACGGGGTGTGTCGTCACGGCGTCGTTTCATGGACTCATCGCGGGCCACCGGATCGGCCGATCAGCCCGGATCAGCCCGCCGGGGGCAGTAGCCGGATACCCACCCGGGCTTGATAAACTTATCAAGCCAGTCGCTCGTTGATAAACTTATCATCATGAGGACTCCTCTTGACTCGCCGTTCAGCCCAGGATCAGACACGGTGCCCCTGGTGTGGGCGGGGCGCATCGAGCACCTCAGCGACTGGCGCGACGCTCTTCGCCCGCGCCGCGCCGCCGGCATCCACGAGCGCGGCCGCACCATCCTGGGGGAAGCCGGCTCCGGAAAATCCGCGTTGGTGCGTCGGATCGCGAGTGAGGCCTTGGATGCGGGCGACTGGGTCACGCCACAGCTGCGTATCCCGTCAGGGAGCGACCCCATCAAGCGAGTCGCCTCGGCTCTACTGACCCTCGCCGACACGGCGGGTCTGCCAGCAGCCAGGGAGCAGCGCATCGGCGACCTGCTGCGCCGCGTTGAGTCCGTGGCCGCTTCCGGCATCTCCCTGTCCGTGCGAGCCCAGGACGGTCCCGAGCCGTATTCCGCCCTGACCGATCTGCTCATTGAGATCGGCCGTGCGGCCACCAAGCGCCATGCCGTGGTGATGATCCACATCGACGAGGTCCAGAACATCACTGATGAGCACGCGCGCTCCCAGCTGCTCATCGCCCTGGGTGACGCACTCACTCACGAGGAGCCCACGCCCCTTCCCGGCGGCCTGAGCGTTGGCTCGGCGCTTCCTATCGCCGTCTACCTGACCGGGCTGCCCGAGTTCGCGGACATGGCCGGAGCCCGATCCGGTGCCACCTTCGCGCGTCGTTTCCAGACCACCACGCTGGAGACCATCGACGACGACGACCTTCTGACCGCACTCCACCCCTTCATCAGCCAGGGGTGGCCCATCACCACCGCCGACGGCGGCACAGACCGGATCTTCATGGAGCCCGACGCCCAACGCGCCATCATCGAGCTCTCCTGCGGCGAGCCGTTCCTCTTCCAGCTCGCCGGGCAGTGCGCCTGGCACGCCAGCACCGACAGCATCATCACCGCCGAACACGTCCGCACCGGATGGAGCAGGCAGGCGGTCCACGAGGCGGAGGCGCATGTGCAGCGCATTCTCGACCGGCTCCCACCGCGCGAGAGGGAGTTCGTCGAGGCAATGGCCGAGCTCGCACCCGAGGAGCGTTCTCTGACGAACATCGCCAACCGGCTCGGGCACAAGAGGGCCACGGACGCAGGCCCCACCGCGCAGCGGCTCGACCTGACCCGCAGGATCATCCGGCGCGGTAGGCCCTACCGATTCCAGCACCGCGCCGTCGGGGCCTATCTCACTTCCGAGTGGCCCGAGGTGGGCTGACCGGGACCGGCCGGCCTCAGCCGGCGAAGAGGGCAGCGGCCTCGGGCGAGCGCAGACGCGCGGCGGCGGCGGCCACGCGCTCGTCGGTGTCGGTCAGGCTCATCCGCACCCGCCCGGCCCCGGCCTCGCCGTAGAAGTCGCCGGGGGCCACGACGATCCCCAGCTCGGCGAAGGCCCCCACGAGCTCGTAGGCGCTCATCGACTCGGGCCCCCGGAGCCACAGGTACAGGCCGGCCATGGAGGCCGGGTCGTTGACGAGCCCGGCGGCGGCGGTCGCCTCAACGAGCACCTCACGGCGCTCCCGGTAGACCTCCTTCTGCACCTCCATGTGCGCCTCGTCGCCGAGGGCGGCCACGAGGGCCGCCTGCACCGGAGTCGGCATGAGCATGCCGGTGTGCTTGCGCACCTCGGTGACGGCACCCACGAGCCGCGCGTCACCGGCGAGGAAGGCCGCCCGGTAGCCAGCCAGGTTGGACTGCTTGGACAGGGAGTACAGGGCGAGCAGGCCGCTTCGGCCCGCCTCCCCTCCGACCCGGGGGTCCAGGAGGCTCGGGATCGGCTGGGTGTCCCACGGCTTCTCCCAGCCGAGCTCGGCGTAGCACTCATCGGAGATGACGACGGCGCCCCGCGCCCGGGCCCAGGCGACGATCCGGGCCATCTGCTCGACGCTCAGGACGTGCCCGTCGGGGTTGCCGGGGCTGTTGAGCCAGACGACGGCCACGGGCGCGTCTTCGGTGATGCCCCAGGTGGCGGGGTCGGCATCGGTGTCCACGGGCATGGGAGTGGCCCCCACGAGGCGGGCACCGACGTCGTAGGTGGGGTAGGCGGCACGCGGGTGCAGGACGAGGTCGCCGGGACGCACCCCCAGGTGCAGCGGCAGGAGGGCCACGGACTCCTTGGAGCCGATGGTGGGGATGACCTCATCATCGCCCAGGCCGGCTACGCCCCGACGTCTCTCCATCCACTCGGCGATGGCGGCACGCACCACGGGGGCACCGACCGCCGTCGGGTAGCCGGGGGCGTTGGCGGCCGAGAACAGGGCGTTGCGGGCGATCTCGGGGGTGGGGTCGACGGGCGTGCCCACCGCGAGGTCAACGACGCCGTCCGGGTGCTGGGCGGCCCGCTGCCGATAGGGGGTCAGCGAGTCCCAGGGGAAGTCGGGCAGGGCGAGTCGGCGGGGCAGGTGGAGGCTGGGGAAGGTCTCAGGTGTCGCGCTGGTGGTCACGGGCCCTGATTCTTCCTCACGGGCCGGGGGCGTCTCCACCCCCGGCCCGTCGGCTCAGTAGCCGTTGGCCTCTTTCCACTCCTCGTTCTGCGGGGGCAGGGCGGCGATCATGGGGTCGTCGTAGTCCAGCGCGCCGGTCCTCTGGGCGCCGCCGGGCGAGCCGAGTCCCTTGAGCTCGAAGAAGTCGATGTTGGCGCGGGTGTAGTCCTCCCCTCCTCAGGGAACATCGTCCTCGTAGAAGATCGCCTCGGTGGGGCAGACGGGCTCGCAGGCACCGCAGTCGACGCACTCGTCGGCGTTGATGTAGAGGCTGCGTTCACCCTCGTAGATGCAGTCGACAGGGACACTCGTCGACGCAGGCGCGGTCCTTGACGTCGACGCAGGGCTGGGCAATGACGTACGTCATGGCAGCAGTGTCCTTTCTTCTCAGGGGAATCCGCCCGCGCGGGTGAGCGGGGTCGGGCCAAGTATGGTCCCCAGTGCCCGTCGGCCCAAGAGGTGAGACAGTGGCCGTCAGCACGCCGAAAAAAACTCAGGGTTGCCACACCGCGATTACGTCACTGCCGCGGCGCGAATGTCACAGGTAGCACCGACGTCGGAGCGGCGTGAAACGCTGCGGAATAATGCCCCGTCCGCGAACCGCCCGCCCCGGTCAGGAGCAGACGATGTCGTTGTCGGCGGCGTACTGGGTGGTGAGCACGTCGTCGGGCAGGGCCTTGCCCTCGTGCTTGCGGGTACGGGTGACGGTGATGTCGAAGCCGGGGTTGCCGCCCGAGTAGGGCTCGCAGCCGGGGCCGGACTTGCGCTCCGTGGACACCGGGCGGAAGTTGAACCGGTCCGAAGAGGTGATCGACACGTCGTAGTACTTCGTGGACCACATCCGCACGTGGATCTGTTCCCCGTCCAGCCAGGCCTGGACCAGCACCGCGTGGGACGTGGAGTTCGTGAACTTCACGTCGAGCTTGCCGGTCCACAGGGTGGCCTCGCGCCCGGCCGGGTAGCGGTCGAAGTAGTACTGGTGGGCATGGTGTTCGGTGTCGTCCATGCCGGCCTCGAAGCCGGCGTTGAAGACGGTGGTGGCCACCTGGCTCAGCCCGCCGCCCAGGGAGTCGACGTGCTGCCCGTTGGAGATGACTCCGGCGTCGGCAAAGCCGTGCTCGTAGTCGACCTCACCGAGGGTCTTCTCCAGGGAGAAGACCTCGCCGGGCTTGACCACCGTGCCGTTGACGAGCTCGGCCCCGCGGGTGAGGTTCTGGGTGCGCGGCGCGTCCCCGGCGTTGTACGGGGTGGCGAACTCGCCGATCGTCTCGCTGATGCCCCACTCGTTCTGCGGCGTCGTCACCGTCGGCTCGGCCACGACCATCGGCAGGGTCACGGTCCGGCCGGCGGCGTCGGTGGCGGTGGTGCCGGCCTTGAGCAGGCTTGCGGACAGGGCCGCGGTGTCAATGACCTTGCCCTGGGCCGCGGGGACGTACTGGGGGCGTGCACCCGGGGCACCGGTTGCGGAGCCGTCGATCTTCCAAGTCGCGTTCTGGGCGGGGGTCTCGACCTGGCCGACCCTGGCGACGACGCCGTCACGCAGTGCGGTCGGGTCGAAGGTGGCGCTCAAGTTACCGCCCTCGGAGGAGATCTTCAGCATCTCGGCGGTGTCCTGCGGTGAGAAGGCCGCCGCCGCGCCGGGGCTCTTGCTCTGCGGGTCGGCACCCGCCGTGTTCACGGTCAGTCCGCTGGAGAGCAGCGGCGTGAGCGTGCCGTTCACGAACGTGGAGGCCTCCTCGTCGGTGATGGCGGGGATCGCAGTGCCCTCAGCCATGGCCAGGGTCTTCTTCCCCAGGGGCCAGGTGCCGCCGATCTGCTTGAGAGAAGCCTCGACGTCGAGTCCGATGCCGTTGCTCGCGGGCGTGATGACCGGCTTGGTGCCCTCCAGGGTCACGGTCGCCGAGACCGCACCATTGGCCATCGCATCGACCCGGTCCTCCAGGGCGCCGCGCAGCGCCGTGGAATCGACCCGGATGACGGCGTCGGTGTGCTGGCCACCGAGGCGCTGAGCCAGGGTGAGGGGGTTGAGAGTGAATCCGGTGAGCTTCTTGACCGAGGCGTCAGTGTCGACCGAGATACCCGACTTGGCGGGCACGAGCTCGGAGCTGCCCTGCCCGACGGTGAGGGTGACGGGCTGGGCGAGCTGGTCGCCGATGCCCTTGCCGATGCGCTCGTGGGCCTTCTTGGGGCTCAGGCCGGAGACATCGACGCCGGAGACGGTGGTGCCCGAGGCGATGTGCTGGGTGGTCCACCAGGCGATGCCACCCCAGGCCAGCAGCAGGGCCGCGGCCCCGGCGGCGCAGGCGGCGGGGATGAGGCGCCGACGGCGCGAGGCGCCCGACCCGGTTGCCCCGATGTTGGTCTTCTTCGCGACGCTCTGGGCCTTGGCGGGCTTGTGCGCCTTCTTGGCCGCGGCCAGGGTCCCGGGGACGGCGGCGGCAGCGTTGTCCCCCACCGGGCCGGCTTCGCCCTTAGTGGGCTCAGCGGCTCGGGCGGCGTCGACGGCGGGCGTGGTCTGCTCGGGCGCCGAGGGCGACGCCCCGGACAGGCTCTTCGGTGTGATCGACGGCGGCATGTCGCCGGAGTCGAGGGCTCCATGCGGTGCCCCGCCGGTTCTCGGCAGCCGCATCGGCGCCGGCCGACTCATAGGGCGAGAGGGCCTCAGCAGGGGTGGCCGCCTCGTCGACGACGCGCGTCGATGCGGGCGTCGCCAACGGTTCGGCGGCTTCAACCGCAGCCGGCTCGGACGTGGTCGGCTCGGAAACGGCCGGCTCGACGAACTCGTCGTCAGGGGCGGAGGTCTCGTCTGTGCCCTGCTCAGCGACCTCGCGGATGTCCTGGGCGGCGGGCGCCTTCTCCTCAGGCTGCTCGACGACGGCCGGAGCCGCCTCAGTCTGCTCGACCTGCTCGGCCTGCTCGACGGACTCGGCCGGCTCGGCCACCTCCGCGGGCTTCACGGCCTCGACAGCCTCAGCGGCCTCCTGAGGCTGGTGGGCCTCGGCGCCGGGCTCCTCGTCCGGATCATCCTGGGACTCCTCATCGAGGTTGAGGGTCGGGGTGTCATCGGCGTCCCCGCCCTTGGCGGAGTCGCCCTCGGCCGCCCTCATCTCAGGCTGCTCGGCGGCCAGAGCCTCCACAGCCTCCTCAGCCTTCTCGACCGGCTCGGCGGACTCGGCCGGTGCAGCAGCCTCAACGGGCTCGACGGCGTCGGCTACGGCCTCGGAGTCGGCGGGCTTCTCCCCGCGGTTGACGGACTGGCTCATGGGCGGCGGTTCCTCTCAGGCCTCGGCACGACGACGGCGGGCGTTCTCGCGGAAACGCTCCTGGGAGTTGAGGATGACCTTGCGGATGCGCACGGCCTCCGGGGTGACCTCGACGCACTCGTCGTCGGCGGCGAACTCGAGGGCCTCCTCCAGGGTGAGGCGGCGCGGCGGCACGAGGGCCTCGAAGGTGTCCGCCGTCGAGGAGCGCATGTTGGTCTGCTGCTTCTCACGGACCACGTTGACGTCCATGTCCTCACCGCGGGGGTTCTCCCCCACGACCTGACCCTCGTAGGTCTCCTGAGTGGGCTCGACGAAGAAGCTGCCGCGGTCCTGCAGGCGGATGAGCGCGTAGGCGGTCACGGCCCCGGCGCGGTCGGACACGAGGGAGCCGGTGGTGCGCGAGACGATCTTGCCGGCCCAGGGGGCGTAGCCCTCGGCGATGGAGGAGGCGATGCCGGTGCCGCGGGTCTCGGTGAGGAACTGGGTGCGGAAGCCGATGAGGCCGCGGGCCGGCACGAGGAACTCCATGCGGATCCAGCCGGTGCCGTGGTTGGTCATGGTCTCCATCTGGCCCTTGCGGGCGGCCATGAGCTGGGTGACGGCGCCCAGGTACTCCTCGGGGACGTCAATGGTCATGCGCTCGATGGGCTCGTGGCGCTTGCCGTCGATGGTGCGGGTGACCACCTGGGGCTTACCGACGGTCAGCTCGAATCCCTCGCGGCGCATCTGCTCCACGAGGATCGCCAGCGCCAGCTCGCCGCGTCCCTGGACCTCCCAGGCGTCGGGCCGGGAGGTGGGCAGGACCCGTAGGGACACGTTGCCGATGAGCTCGCGGTCCAGGCGATCCTTGACCTGACGGGCGGTGACCTTGGCGCCCTTGGTGCGCCCGGCCATCGGGGAGGTGTTGATGCCGATGGTCATGGCGATGGCCGGGTCGTCCACGGTGATGAGCGGCAGGGGGCGCGGGTCCTCGGGGTCCACGAGGGACTCGCCGATGGTGATGTCCTCGATCCCGGCGACGGCGACGATGTCACCGGCGTGCGCCTCCTCGGCGGGCTTGCGGTCCAGGCCCTCGGTGACGAGGAGCTCGGAGACGCGGGCGGAGGACAGGGAGCCGTCGTGGCGGGCCCAGGCCACCGTCTGCCCCTTGCGCAGGGTGCCGTTGTGGATGCGCAGCAGTGCCAGGCGCCCCAGGAAGGGGGAGGCGTCCAGGTTGGTGACGTGGGCCTGCAGGGGGGGCGCCCTCCTCGTAGGAGGGGCCGGGGATCCGCTCGATGATGGTGCGGAAGAGCGGCTCGAGGTTCTCGTTGGCCGGCAGCTCGCCGTCGGCCGGGGCCTCGGTGTCGGCGCGGCGGGCCTTCGCGGAGGCGTAGATGACGGGCACGTCCAGGACGGCGTCGAGGTCGATGTCGGGGTGCTCGTCGGCCAGGTCGCTGGCCAGGGACAGCAGCAGGTCGGTGGACTCGGAGACGACCTCGTCGAGCCGGGAGTCGGGGCGGTCAACCTTGTTGACCACGAGGATGACCGGCAGGTTCGCGGCCAGGGCCTTGCGCAGCACGAAGCGAGTCTGGGGCAGGGGCCCCTCGGAGGCGTCGACGAGGAGGACGACGCCGTCGACCATGGACAGCCCGCGCTCGACCTCACCGCCGAAGTCGGCGTGACCGGGGGTGTCGATGACGTTGATGACGATGCCCTCGGGGCAGCCGGCGGCCGCGGCCGAGGGACCCGAGTAGTGGACTGCCGTGTTCTTGGCGAGGATCGTGATGCCCTTCTCGCGCTCCAGCTCGCCGGAGTCCATGACGCGCTCGCCGGTGGTCTCCTCGGTGGCCCGGGCCCCGAAGGCCCCCGCCTCCCAAAGCATGGCGTCGACAAGAGTGGTCTTGCCGTGGTCGACGTGGGCGACAATGGCGACGTTGCGCAGATCCTGGCGCACGCTCATAGGGGGCACTTCTTCCGGTGGGAGGACGCCGCGGGCCAGGAACCGCTCAGGCACCGACCACAGGGCACGAAACAGAGAAAGACTAGAGGACGCCGGTCGCGACCTGCCATGGCCGGGCCAACACCCGACATGTGCCGCCCCTCACCTCGACCATTCAGGCACCGGCAGCTTCAACCCCCCTGCGGAACTGCGAACCACGAGCTGACGGTCACTCCGCAGCCGATTCGACGTCCTCCACCTCCGGAGAAACGGCATACGCCCACAGGCAACCGAGCAGCACCACGACACATACCCCAGCGGCCACCAGCACACCCGCCCCCCTGCCCCAGCCACACCGCAAGAGCAGGAACAGCCACATAGCCAAGCGGAGCGACACCATCCCCGGCGAGGTAGTCCAAGGCGAACACAGAGGGCAGTGCGTCACGCTCGACTCGAGACTGAAGAAACGTCTCCCAAGCCACACTCGTCGACGCAATCACAGCACTTGACACGAAGAGGGTCACAGCGACCAGCCACAGAGGCGCACCGAGCACCACGCTGACCGGAACCGGAACGAAGCTGAGAAGCGCAACCAGGCACAGCACTGGGCGCGACAAGCGGGATGGCAGACGAACCAAGGACCCCACGATCCCACCGACCGCAAACAGGGACTCGCTGACACCGATGAACCATAACGCCTGATACTCATCGCGCAGCACGACGGGGCATAGCGTCATGTAACTTCCCCACACAGTAAAGTGCCACACCCCGGAGCCGACCAGCACAACGAGAACACCTCGGGAACGTGCAGCGGCCCGCAGGCCCCGCTTCAGCGCAGTCACACGATCCGCACCACCCGTTCTACGCCCCTTCGGCAGGCGGCTCTGCGACAGCAGGCACACGAGCATCAGCAGGGATACCAGCCACCAAGCATCTGAAACACCTCGCCATGACTGCACCAGCGCAATAACTCCAGGGCCGGCGACCGCGCACAGGCCAGCGACGACAGCCCTGGCAGAATTCATCCGATCCAGCAGATCCGACCGCACCAGGTCTGCGACATAGGACCCCATCGTTGGATACATGATCGATGCGACAAACTCCAAGGCGAACGACACAGTGACGTACACGCCGAGGCCAACCGAGCCGGCACGACTCAGTATCGCGATCCCACCACAGATCACGATCCATGCGGCCGCCGCACCGCCGAACATGGTCTTGGGGCTGACGTGGACCAGCATCTGCGGAGCCAACAACGCACCCAAGATGCCCGGCAGCGCACCCACGCCGAGAACCAGCCCGACACCGGAGGCACTGTAACCCTCCGATGCGACAGCTATCGCCAGCAATACGGGAACTGCCGAGTTCGCCAGGACATACAGGCCTCGCGACACGAGAAACTCAACGACGTGGTCCTCCACCAACAGCTTCATTCGACTACCCCTCCCGCCGCACTCCCCGTGCGTGCTCGTCCGTCTCGCCGTCCATCGGAGCAGTGGTAGGTCATCTCACAGCAGCACGGTCGCGGCCGCGAGCGCGACGGCGAGCAGACCGGCGGCGGCGACGACCGGGCGGTTGAGGCTGCTGCTCACGCCGGCGGCCGCGCCGGGCGCCGCATCGTCCGCGGCTGAGCAGGAAGGCTGCGCACCTGCTCGGCGTAGGCCTCGATGAGGGACCCGGCATCACCGGTGTCGAGGTTGGTGCGGTGAGTCCCCTCCCCCACCAAGCACTCCGGGCGCACCGCCGGGGCCGGTTCGGTGGCCCGCAGGCCGTCGCGCCGCTCCTGCTGCTCGCGCAGCTCCTGGCGGCGCCGGAAGGACTCGGCCATGCCGCCGCGGCGGGGAGCGGCCGAGGCCCGCACCTCGACGTCGTCGCGGGTGACGACCGACAGCCCCCAGCGGGTGCGGCACATCTCAACCTCGTCCCAGTCCAGCACGTGGGTGCGCCAGGCGTTGCGGATGGTGAGAGCCTGCGGGGTCAGGGTGATCTGCGGGGCCCACCACAGCAGCCAGGTGAGGAAGGTGAGCAGCCCCGCCCAGGCCAGGGTGCGCAGCCCGTGGGCGGCGCCGTCGGCCAGGCCGATCGTCAGGGACATCCCCGCCGCAGCCAGGCCGATGAGGGCGGTGCCCAGGCGGGCCGGCAGGGAGCGGATGACGACGGTCGGCATGACAGGGGGCACAGTGGTGGACACGGTGGTGGGCACGTCTTCTTGCACGGGCGCATCATGCCGCACCGGCTCTCGTCCGTCGTCATCCGCTCCGGTTGCGGGCACCGGCTCAGCTCTTGACGTAGCCGATGCTCTCGGGCCGGAAGGAGGCCAGCCCCTGGGCGCCGAAGTTGCGCAGCGTCTTGGGCACGGCGGTCAGCTGCATGCGCTGGTAGATCGGGATGTTGAAGACGTTCTCCCACAGAATCTTGTCGAGCTCGTTGGCGAGCTTGTTGCGCTCGGAACCGTCGGGGGTCGAGCCGATCTTGGCGACGTACTGGTCGACCTCGGGGAACGGACAGTCCGGTGTAGTTCGACTGGCTGGTCGAGGCGTAGTACTGGCCCACGTTGGCCAGGGGGTACTGGGTGTTCTCGGTGGTGAAGGCCGTCAGCGCGTAGTTCTTCTTGTTGAGGTACTCCGGGAAGTACTTGTCGATCTCGACGGTGGAGACACTGAGCTTGATGCCGACCTCGCCCAGCTGCTTCTGAAGGAGGTTGGCCTCGTTGGTGGCCACAGGGGGCGTTGGAGGGATGGTCATCACCAGCTCGAGCTTCGTGCCGTCCTTGGCACGCACGCCGTCGGATCCGGCCACCCAGCCGGCGCCGTCGAGCAGCTTCTTGGCGGCCTCGACGTCGTGGCCCCAGCTGGTGGAGTTGTCCTGGTAGCCCTCCTGGACGGGCAGGAAGAAGCGGTTGCCCATGAGGGTCTTCTTGGCGTCCACCGGCAGACCGGCCAGGTCGGAGGTGGCGATGGCCTCACGGTTGGTGGCCCGGACGATGGCCTGACGCACAGCCTTGTCCGCCAGGGGACCGGAGGAGGCGTTGAACATGATGTGACGCCACTGCAGGCCGGTGTTCTGGCGGACCTCGGCGTCGTCGCGGCCGCTGGCCTGCTGGTAGACGTCGGCGGAGAAGATGTAGTCCAGGACGTCGATCTCCTTATTGGCGAAGGCCTGTCCCAGGGCGGAGTCGTCCAGGACGTGCAGGGTGACGGTCTCGAGCTTGGGCGCGGCTCCCCACCACTTGTCGTTGCGCTCCAGAGTGATGATCTGCTTGGACTCGTCGTAGCTCTTGATCTTGAAGGGACCGGCGAAGTAGTCGTTGTTGAACTTGGTGGCACCGGCCATCGACTCGTTGAAGGTCGTGGCGTCGGCCACGAGCTCCTTGGGGTAGAGGGTGGCTAGCGCAGCGGACCAGTCGGGGTAGACCGAGTTGAAGGTGATCTTGGCGGTCTGCTTGTCCACGATCTCGACCTTCTCGACCTTGTCGATTCCCTCAGTGGAGGCCCAGGAGTAGCTGGGGTCATTGACATGGTCGAAAGAGGCCTTGATGTCCTCGGAGTCCCACGTGCGCCCGCTGCCCCAGGTGGCTTTCTCGTTGACGGCGACGGTGACCACGGTCTTGCCGCCGACCTCCTCGGCCTCGAGCTTGGTGAGGAAGTCGGGGTTCGGTGTCGCCTTGCCGTCCTCGGCCCAGTCGAGGGTGTAGGGCGTGACGAACTTCATGACCAGGCGTGTGTCGACGAGGTTGCCATCCACGGTCATGGCGTTCCAGTTTGTGGGCGCCGTGGCGATGCCGAAGCGCAGCGTGCCCCCGTCCTGGAGCTCGTCGGGGGCGGCACTGGGAACACCGGCGGTGGATCCCGAGGAGCCGGAGCCGTTCTTGGCGCAGGCAGCCAGGGCGGTCAGGACGGCCGCGGAGGCCGTCGTGGCAAGGAACATGCGACGGTTGAGCTTCATGGGAATCTCCGTTCACTAAGGGCGCCGTCGTCGGCGCGCGGTGGTGGGCAGGATCGGTGGACTGGATCGGTGGACAATGCGATGGGTGGACTCGGGGGCGAGGGACGTCAGAAGACCGCGGTGCGCTCGGGGTAGTAGCAGGCGACGTCGTGGTCCTCGCCCTGGGAGCGGAACTCCGGCATGGCTCCCAGGCAGGCCGAGCGCTCGTCGTCGGTGAGTCCTGAGGCGAACTTCGGGCAGCGGGTGCGGAAGCGGCAACCCGAGGGCGGGTTGGCGGGGCTGGGCATGTCGCCCTCCAGGACGATGCGGCTGCGGCCGCGCTCCTTGGCCGGGTCCGGGATGGGGATCGCCGAGAGCAGGGCCTGGGTGTAGGGGTGGGCCGGAGCCTCGAAGATGGTGTCGACGTCGCCGATCTCCACGATCCGCCCCAGGTACATGACGGCGACGCGGTCGGCGATGTGGCGCACCACTGACAGGTCGTGGGCCACGAAGAGGTAGCTCAGGCCCATGGTGGCGCGCAGCTCGTCGAGCAGGTTGATGACGCCGGCCTGGATGGACACGTCCAGGGCGGAGACCGGCTCATCGAGGACCAGGAGGCTGGGTTCGAGGGCCAGGGCGCGGGCGATGCCGATGCGCTGACGCTGCCCGCCGGAGAAGTTGCGCGGGTAGCGGTTGGCGTGGCTGGGCTCGAGCCCGACAAGCCCCATGAGCTCCTCGATGCGCGCCCCGATGTCCGCCTTCTTCCAGCCGTTGGCCCGCAGCGGCTCGGCGATGATGTCGAAGATCGGCAGGCGCGGGTCCAGGGAGGCCATGGGGTCCTGGAAGACGATCTGCAGGTCGCGGCGCACCTGGCGGCGCTGGGCCCGCCCCAGGTCGGCCGTGTCCTTGCCCAGGACCACGATCGTGCCCTCCTGGGGCGCCTGGAGGGAGAGGACCTCCATGAGGGTGGTGGTCTTGCCGCATCCGGACTCGCCGACCAGGGCCAGGGTCTCACCCCGGCGGACGTCGAAGGAGACGCCGTCGACGGCGTGGACGGTGCCCACGCGTCTTTTGAAGACGGCACCCTTCATGAGGGGGAACTCCTTGACGAGGTCGGTGACGCGCAGGACCTCGGGGCGCTCGGCGTGCGGCAGGCTCATGGTCTCGGGAGTCTTGAGCGCCGGGACGGGGTAGATATGGGAGTAGTCGAGCTGGTCCCGCTCAATCTCGTCGCGGCGGTGGCAGGCCGAGTACTGGGCGCCGGAGCCGGCCTCCTGGCCGTCGGTCCCGTCGCGCTCCACGAGGGTGAGCTCCGGCTCCTCCTGGGCGCACTCGGCCTGGGCCATGGGGCAGCGGGGGATGAAGGGGCACCCTCGGGGCAGCTCGAGCAGGGAGGGCGGGTTGCCCTCCAGGGTGGCCAGGGCCGAGTCCTTGCGCGCGTCCAGACGGGGCAGGGAGCCGAGCAGGCCGATCGTGTAGGGCATGCGCGAGCGGTAGAAGATGTCGTCGACGTCGCCGGTCTCCACGATGCGCCCGGCGTACATGACGGCCACCCGGTCCGCCATGCCGGCCACGACCCCCAGGTCGTGGGTAATCATGATGACGCCGGCACCGGTCTCCTTCTGGGCGGTGCGCAGCACGTCAAGGATCTGGGCCTGGATGGTGACGTCGAGGGCCGTGGTGGGCTCGTCGGCGATGATGAGATCGGGGTCGTTGGCGATCGCGATGGCGATGACGGCCCGCTGGCGCATGCCGCCGGAGAACTCGTGGGGGTAGGCCTTGGCGCGCACCTGCGGGTTGGGGATGCCCACCAGGTCGAGCAGCTCGACGGCGCGCTTGTGGGCGTCCGCCTCGCTCATGCCCGGGCTGGTGGATCCGCAGGGCCTCGACGATCTGGGCGCCCACCGTGTACACGGGGGTCAGGGCGCTGAGCGGGTCCTGGAAGACCATGGCGACCTGGGAGCCGCGGATGCGGGACATGTAGCCGTCGGGCCGCCCCAGCAGCTCGGTGCCGTGGAGGCGCACCGAGCCGGTGACCTCGGCGGACTCGTCGAGCAGTCCCATGACCGCCGTCGAGGTGACGGACTTGCCCGAGCCGGACTCGCCGACCAGGGCCAGCACCTCACCGCGGGCGACGGACAGGTTGACTCCGCGCACGGCGTTGACGCGCCCGTCCTCGGAGGGGGAAGGAGACCTTCAGGTCGGAGACCTCCAGCAGCGGGGCGGCGCTGGTGGGGTCCGGCAGCGCGTCGTCGCCTCTGCGGGCATCGACGGCGGGCACGGCCGCGGCACTCTTCGTGGCCTCGGCGGACGTGCGGGTGCTGCTCGTGGGGCTCATGCCTTGCCTCCTGACTTGGACGAGGGATCGATGGCATCGCGCAGACCGTCACCCATGACGTTGACGCACAGGAGCATGAGGACGAGCACGGCTGCCGGGGCCAGGAAGATCCAGGGGTAGGTGGTCGCCGAGCGCTGCCCCTCGGCGATGAGGGTGCCCAGGGAGGTGTTGGGCGACTGGACCCCGAAACCGAAGTAGGACAGCGTCGTCTCGCTGATGACGGCGTAGGCCACGTTGATGGTGGCGTCCACGATGAGCAGGGAGGCGATATTGGGCAGGATGTGCCGGGCGATGATGACGGGACTGGGCACGTTCATGAAGCGGGCGGCGTTGACGTACTCCAGGTTCTTCACGCTCAGGGTCAGGGAGCGCACCACGCGGGCCGTGAGCATCCAGCCGAAGCCGGCCAGGAGGACGATGAACAGCACGATGGAGCCCTTGGCGGCTCCAGCCCGCTGGGAGAGGATCGCGATGATGAGGAAGGAGGGGACCACGAGGAGCAGGTCGGTGGCCCACAGGGCGATCTTCTCCCACCAGCCGCCGAAGTAGGCGGCCGAGGACCCGATGACGGCGGCGATGCCCGTCTGGAGCAGGGCGACGAAGACGCCGATCATCATGGACTTGCGGGTGCCCTCCACGACCATCGCGTAGACGTCGCGGCCGCCCTGGGTGGTGCCGAACCAGTGATCGGCACTGGGGGCCTGCAGGAAGGCGGAGGAGTCGACGTCGGTGAAGGTCCAGTGGGTCGCGGCGTCACCGAGGAGCGCGAAGAGCACCATGAGCAGGAAGCCGATCGCGCCGACGACGGCCCCCCTTGTTGCGCCAGAAGCGCCGGGTGATGATCTGCCTGCGGGTCAGACGCCGGGAGTCCCTGGGAGTCTCCTTGGTGATGTCGCCCAGGTCCTCGGGGCTCAGCGGGGCCTCCCCGCCCTGCTCGACGGCGGCGTAGCCGCCCACCGTCATCTGCTTGCCGATGGAGGCCATCCCGTTGGGTTCAGCATTGCGCGCCATGGGTCAGCTCACCCTCACTCTCGGGTCGACGATCGCCACGAAGACATCGGACAGGAGCGCGCCGGTGAGGGTGCACAGCCCGGAGAAGGCGACGACGGCCGTCACTCCGTTGATGTCCATGCCGGAGATCGCGCTGATGGAGTACTCGCCCATGCCGTGCCAGCCGTAGACCCGCTCGGTGATGGCGGCACCGGTGAACAGGGTGGCCAGGGCGAAGGCGAAGTAGGTGGCCATGGGGATGAGCGCGGTGCGCAGCGCGTGGCGGGTCAGTGCCTTGCGCTTGATGAGGCCCTTGGCGCGGGCGGTGCGCACGTAGTCGGCGCCCAGGGTGTCGAGCATGAGGTTGCGCTGGAAGCGGGAGTAGGAGGCGATACCGCCCAGCGACATCGACAGGGTGGGAAGCAGCAGGTGCTGGAGGCGACCGAGGGCGCCCTCCCCCTCACCGGTGAACTCGAAGATCTGGAAGCCGGAGCTGCGGTTGATCTGGACGGCCAGGACCTGCAGGAGGATCGCGATGACCATGGCGGGGGTGGAGATGATAATCATGGAGATCAGGGAGGTCACGCGGTCGGAGAAGCGGTACTGGCGCGTGGCGGTCCAGGCCCCCAGGGCCACTCCCCCGACCATGCCGATGGCGGCACCCAGGAAGACCAGCCGCACCGAGACGAAGATCTTGGTGCCGATGAGGGTGTTGATGAGCTCACCCTTGGGGGTGCGCCCCCAGTCCCAGTGGAAGAGCACGTTGCGCAGCCAGGTGACGTAGCGGTCCCACACGGGCAGGTCGTGACTGATGTTGTACTTCACGAGGTTGGCGTGAATGGCGTCCCAATTAAGGGAAGGATCCTGACGGTTCCACAGGGCCGAGGGATCCAGGGAGGCCGAGGCCAGTAGATAGGCCAACGATGTGGCGATGAACAGCAGGACCGCGTAGTTCGCGATCCGGCGCGCCAGGTACGGGAGCATGCGTTCTCCTCCTTCGGACAACCCACCGGTGCAAGGATCACCGGCCCGTGGCACGAGCACCTGACAGCCGTGAAGGTGACACCGTGTACGAACAAATGAACGGGGTCACAATACCTGTTGAGTGAAACTCAATGGATACATTTCCAGCATTCAGGAAATGCCCGCCTGGTCGATATCGGAGGGGAAAGGAAACGCGGCGGCGGATTGACGTCCACCGCCGCGTCGTCAGACGTCCATCCTCAGCTTCTCGGACCTCGAGGGAGCCTCATCGCCGTAGAGGTCGATTCCGGCTCCGGGGACGGCCCGGATGAGCTCGCGGGTGTAGTCCTGGCGCGGGTTGGCGAAGAGCTCGTCGGCTGCCCCGGACTCCACGATGCGCCCGTGCTCCATGACGACGACGTCGTCGGCGATCTGGCGCACGACGGCCAGGTCGTGGGTGATGAACAGGTAGGTCAGCTCCAGCTCGGCCTGCAGGTCGGACAGCAGGCGCAGGATCTGGGCCTGGACCAGCACGTCCAGGGCGGAGACCGCCTCGTCGAGGACGACGATCTGCGGCTTGAGGGCCAGGGCGCGGGCGATGGCGACGCGCTGGCGCTGACCGCCGGAGAGCTCGTGGGGGTAGCGGCGCATGACCGAGCGCGGCAGGGAGACCATGTCGAGCAGCTCGGCGACGCGCGCCTCGCGCTCCTTGGCGGTGCCGATCCCGTGGACCCGCAGCGGCTCCTCGACGACGCGGAAGATCGAGTACATCGGGTCCAGGGAGCCGTAGGGGTTCTGGAAGACCGGCTGCATGATGCGCCGCAGGGCGAAGAGCTCCTTGGGCCCCAGGGTGGACAGGTCCACCCCGTCGTGAAACACCTTGCCGGAGGTGGGGTCGATGAGGTTCAAGATGATGTTGGCGACCGTGGACTTGCCCGAGCCGGACTCACCGACGAGCGCCGTCGTCGTGCCCTTGCGGATACCGAAGCTGACGTCGTCGACGGCGGTGAGGGTCTTGTCCTTGCCCTTGGCGCCGCGCACCTCGAAGACCTTGGTGAGGTGCTCCACGCGCAGGATCTCCTCGGTGGCGCTCGATCCCAGGCTGGCGCCCAGGAGCTCGTCGTCGGTGACCTGGATGCCGCGGGCGTGGGCGGACTCGATGCGCCGGGAGGCCAGGGAGGGGCGGCCTTGACCAGACGCTGGGTGTAGGGGATGGCGGGGTCCTGGAGCACCTCGAGGCTGGGACCGGACTCGACGACCCGGCCGCGGTGCATGACAACGATGTGCTCGGCCCTCTCAGCGGCCAGCCCCAGGTCGTGGGTGATGAAGAGCATCGCGGTGCCCAGCTCGCGCACGAGGGTCTGGAGGTGGTCGAGGATACGTCGCTGGACGGTGACGTCCAGGGCGCTGGTGGGCTCATCGGCGATGAGCAGGTCGGGGCGGGCGGCCAGGCCGATGGCGATGAGGGCGCGCTGGCGCATGCCGCCGGAGAACTCGTGGGGGTACTGCTTGGCCCGCCGGGAGGCCTCGGGCAGGCCGGCCTGCTCCAGCAGGAGGGCCACCTGCTCGTCGACGTCGATGCGCCCGCCGGCCGAGGGGCCGCCTTCTGGGCGCGGTCGGCACGCCCAGCGCGCGCGTGCCCGGTGTGCTCGGCATGTTCGACCATGAGGTGGGCGAGGCGGTCGTCGGCGACGCCGGCCAGGCCGTTGGCCCGCAGCGCCTCCTTGACCTGGAAGCCGATGGACCACACCGGGTTGAGGTTGGACATGGGGTCCTGGGGCACCAGTCCGATGGAGGAGCCGCGCAGGGCGGTGAGCTCCTGGGTGCCCAGATGAGTGATGTCGCGGCCCTGGAAGCGGATCGTGCCGCCGGTGACCCGACCGGTTCCGGGCAGCAGCCCGATGACGGCGTGGGCCAGGGTGGACTTGCCCGAGCCCGATTCCCCCACGATGGCCACGGACTGGCCGGGGTAGAGGGTCAGGTTCGCCTTGCGCACGGCCGGGACGAGCCCGGTCGAGGAGCGGAAGGCGACCTCCAGGTCGCTGATCTCCAGGAGGGGGTCGCTCTCGGCCTTCCAGGAGGCCGCGGGGGCGAAGGTCTTGTCGGAGGCGCCTGAGGCGGTGGCGGTGGATGCGTTGGAGGGTGTCACTTGCGGGCCTTCGGGTCCAGGGCGTCGCGGACGACGTCGCCGAGCATGATGAAGCCGAGCACGGTCAGGGCCAGTGCGCCGGCGGGGAAGAGCAGGACGCTGGGGTGGCTGTTGAGGGCGTCCTTGGCGGCCGCGATGTCCGCTCCCCAGGAGACCACCGAGGAGGGCAGGCCGATACCCAGGAAGCTCAAGGTGGCCTCCGAGACGATGAAGACGCCGAGCTCGACGGTGGCGGTCACGATGATGGGGGCGGCGGCGTTGGGCATGACGTGGCGCAGCAGCATGGCCATGCGTCCTGAGCCCAGTGCCCGCGAGGCGGTCACGTAGTCCTCGTTCTTGACGCTCATGACCGAGCCTCGCGTGATGCGGGCGATCTGGGGCCAGCCGAACAGGGCCAGGACCAGGATGACGGTGAGGATCGAGCGGTCGTTGCGGAACATCTGCATGACGACGATGGCCGCCAGGACGAAGGGCACGGCGAAGAAGATGTCGGTGACGCGTGAGAGCAGCGCGTCGAAGAACCCGCCGAAGAACCCGGCCAGGGCCCCGACGGCCGAGCCGACGAGGACCACGACGAGGGTGGTGAAGATGCCCACGCTCACCGAGGCCCGAGCCCCGTGGACCGTGCGGGCGAAGATGTCGCAGCCCTGGATGTCGAATCCGAAGGGGTGGCCCCAGGAGGGCCCCTGATAGGAGTTGACCAGCGTGCAGTAGCCGGGGTCGCGCGGGGCGATGAGCCCGGGGACCAGGGAGAAGGCCACTGCCACGGCGATGAGCACCGAGGCCACCCAGAAGATGGGCCGACGGCGCAGCTGCCTCCAGGCGTCGACCCAGACGGAGGCCGGGGCGGACTCGTCGGCGACGGCGTCGACGGCACCCAGGCCGATCTCGTCGTCGGCGATGACGAAGCGCTCCTGGCCCGGGCGGGTAGTGGGGGACGTGGTGTTCTCAGGCATAGCGGATCCTCGGGTCCAGGGCGGCGTAGAGCAGGTCCACCAGGAGGTTGGAGACGATGAAGACGAGCACGAGCACGGTCGTGAAGGACACGACCATGGGGCCGTCACCGCGGATGATGGCGGAGTAGAGGGTGCCGCCCACGCCCTTGATGTTGAAGATGCCCTCGGTGACGATGGCGCCTCCCATGAGGGCCCCCAGGTCCGCACCCAGGAAGGTGACGACCGGGACCAGGGAGTTGCGCAGGACGTGGACGATCATGACGCGGACCCCGCTCAGGCCCTTGGCCCGGGCGGTGCGCACGTGGTCGGCGGTGAGGTTCTCGGCCACCTCGGTGCGGGTCAGACGCAGCACGTAGGCGAAGGAGACGGCGCCCAGCACGACCGCGGGCATGAGGAGCTCGGTGAAAGCCGGGGCTCTCACCGGCGGTCACGGGCAGCCACCCCAGGCGCACCCCGACGATGAACTGCAGGACGAAGCCGATGACGAAGGTGGGCACGGCGATGACCACCAGGGAGAGCACCAGGACGGTGGCGTCGAACCAGCCGCCCTTCCTCACCCCGGCGATGAGGCCGAAGCCGATGCCCTGCGATGGCCTCGAAGGCCAGGGCCATGAGGGAGAGCTTGATGGTGATCGGGTAGGCCCGCACCAGCACGTCGAGGACGGACTCGGTCCCCCGCAGCGACTGGCCCAGATCCAGGGTGAACAGTCCCTTGAGGTAGAGCAGGTACTGGACGATGAAGGGCTTGTCGAGGTGGTAGCTGGCCTTGATCTGGTCGATCACCTCGGGGCTGAGCGAGCGCTGGCCCCCGAGCGCGGCGATCGGGTCGCCCGGCAGGGCGAAGACCATCGCGTAGATGAGCAGCGTGGCACCGAAGAACACCGGGACCATCTGCAGCAGCCTGCGTGCGACGTAGCGAAGCATGTCTCCTTCTTCCTCCCTCAGAACGTGGAGATGGCCTCGGCCCGCGCCCACAGGCGTCTGGCCTCGTCCGGGTCGTAAGTGAGGACCTCATTGCCCGGGACATCCGGCGTCCAGCCCACAACGGTGGGAGCGGTGAAGTCCTTGGCGGGCGTGCGGGTGCCGTAATAGAGCTTGTCGCAGATGAGCTTGCGGTCGATGGCCCGGCAGATGGCGGCACGGCGGGCGCGTCCCTCCTCGTCCATCTTCCAGTGCTCGTGGGTGACGTCGATGGCGAGTCCCTGGAAGTATGCGGCTGGCTTGTTGATGGCACGCTCGCCCAGCTGCTTCTGGAAGATGGGCAGGAAGGAGTCGGGGACTCCGTCGGCGATGTCGATGGCGTCGGCCAGCAGGTCGTTGTAGACCGAGTCGTAGCTCGTGTACAGCTTGAAGGTGACGCCCTTGTTCGCCACGGTGCGCCCGCCGGCGTAGGCGGGGTTGGGCTCCAGGACCATCCGGCTGTCGTGGTCCCAGGAGACGAGCCGGTAGGGGCCGTTGCCCACGGGCTTGTTGCCGTAGGCCTTGATGTCCTTGAAGGCGGAGTCCGGCATCGGATAGTAGGCGTAGTGCCCCAGGCTGATCTTGAAGTCCGACGCCGGGGCGTTCAGCTCGACCGTGAAGGTGAGGTCGTCCACCTTGGTCAGCCCCGTCAGCTCGGAGTCCTCGTCGTAGGAGAAGCCCTTGATCCGCTCGAAGAAGGAGGAGCCGAGCTGGGCGTTGGACAGCAGGGCGCCGAACTTCCAAGCCTTGATGAAGGAGTCGGCGGTCACCGGACTGCCGTCGGAGAAGGTCCAGCCCGGTTTGAGAGTGATCGTGTAGTGCTGGTTGTCCGTGGTCTCAATGGAAGAGGCCACCTCGTTGATGACGTTACCGTCCTTGTCGTAGCGGATCAGACCGGCATAGATCAGGTCGAGGACCCGCCCACCACCGAACTCGTTGGTGTTGGTGGGCAGCAGCGAGTTCTGGGGCTCGGTGTTGTTGGCCAGGATGACGCCGCCGTTGGCGCTGGAGCGGGCCTCCTCGTAGACCGGGACGGCCCTCCAGTCGAAGTCGACGTTGGAGGCGTTGCGGGAGTAGCCGCCGATCCCGTTCTGGTACCACAGCGGGATGCCGGGCAGGTCGGCGAAGAGCTGGGACTGGGCCTGGCGGAAGTAGCCGTAGGCGGTCTCGGGGTCAGTGGCCGCCGCCGCCTGGGCCAGGAGATCGTCGAAGGTCTTCGAGGAGTACTGGGAGTCGTTAGCGCTGGCGCCGGTCTGGAAGGTGGCATTGAGGAAGTTCTCGAGGGACGGATAGTCGGCCGCCCAGCCGCTGCGGAAAGCGCCCAGGAGCGTGTGCTTGGTGATGGCCGAGCGCATCTCGGAGAACTGGGCCACCGGCAGGGGCTCCATGGTGATGCCCAGGACGTTGGACACCGAGTGGCACACGGCCTCGGCCCAGGTCTTGTGGGGGCCATCGGAGTTGTAGGCCAGGGTCAGCTTGCCGCTGCCGCTGCCCAGCCCGCCTCCTTCCGAACCCGATCCGCGCGAGCATCCTGAGACCAGGAGCAGGCCGAAGGCGGCCGCGCCGAGCCCGAAGCCACGGCGCGACACTGTCAGGGCGTTGTTCATGCGACCTCCATGGGGCATGGAACCGACGGGGATTTGTCACTGGGACAGAGGGTTACCGGCGCACTGAGGGACTCAGGCGCCGCCCATAGGCGGGCATACTACGCCCGCCATGGAAACAGGACCGACACGTGGAACGCGCGTCAAACCGTGAGAAACCGGTAGTCTCAGGCGTTCCAGGCCTGGGCGAGCAGCTCATAGGAGCGGCGCCGCAGGGCCGGGTCGTGGGCGTAGGTGACCACGAGGATCTCGTCGAGGTCCCACCGGGCGGCCTGCTCACGCAGGCGGGCGGCGACGTCGTCGGCCGTGCCCACGAAGGACAGGGACATGGCCGCCTCGACAGCCCCCTCCCGGCCGGGCGCGTAGGCGCGCCAGGCCTCGGGGTCCTGGCTGGGCGGGTCCAGCGGCCCGGGCCGGTTGCCGACGATGCGGGCAGCGGCGGCCATGGCGGTGCTGAACAGCAGGCGGGCCTCCTCCTGGCTGGGGGCCACCATGACGTTGACGGCGGCTGCGACCCGGGGGACATCCAGCGCGTACTGAGGGCCGGGAGCGTCTTCGGTACGGGACTCCAGGACGGAGCGGTAGGTGGCGATCGCCGCCTCGGCCTGGACCGGGGCGAAGTGCGAGGCCACGGCGAAGGGAAGTCCGAGCCGGCCGGCCACGCGGGCGCCGTTGACCGAGGAGCCGAGCACCCACACGGTCGGGTGGGTGCCCTCCCGGGATGGCCCGCACGCGGGGCCGCCGGGCTCAGGGGCGTGGAGGGCGTCGTCGGGATTGCCGGGGGAGCCCAGGAGGAGGGAGCCGGGGACCCGTTCCGGCACGGGCTCGTCACCGAGGTAGGTGAGGATCTCCAGGATCTCCTCGGCGAAAGCGGCCCGGTTCGGAGGCCCGCCGGCGCAGTGCAGCGGCCGTGCGCCGGTCGGTGCCCGGGGCCCGCCCCAGTCCCAGATCAACCCGGCCGGGGTAGAGGGTGGCCAGGGTTCCGATCTGCTCGGCGACGACGAGCGGGGCGTGGTTGGGCAGCATGATCCCGCCGGAGGCGACACCCAGGCGCTCGGTGGCGGCCAGGACCTGCCCCATGAGGACGATGGTCGCCGAGGACAGGTAGGTGGTGGAGCCGTGGTGCTCGGCCAACCAGTAGCGCTCATAGCCGGCGGCGTCGGCGGCTCGAGCCAGGGCGATCATGTCGGTAAGAGCGTCGGTGCGGCTGCATCCGGCGCTGACGGGGACCATGTCCATGACGGACAGGACGGGTACGGCCCGCCTTTCGGGCTGACTCATACGGGCACTCTAACCCCCGCCGACCACCCCGAAGCGGGCCTCAGGGCTCGTGTGCCCCGCCGAGCGCAGAGCCCGGCGGGGCACACGGAGGGTCCGACCCGCGTCGTCAGGCGGTCAGCGAAGGCGACTGCGCGCGGGGAGCAGGCCGGTGGCGACCACGGACTTGAGGATGTCTCCCGCGATGAAGGGCACCAGGCCCAGACTCAGGGCAGTGCTCCAGCCGACGCCGGTGGCGACCTTCAGCCAGATGAGGCCCGGGATGTAGACCGAGGCCGAGGCCAGCAGCATGAGGGCGACGCCGGTGGCGACCCGAGGGCTGCTGGAGCCGGAGTGGCGCGACCACACGGTGGCGGCGCGTCCGGCGATGAGCGGCGATGAGGACGTAGCCGACGACGTAACCGAAGGTCACGACGGTGCCGCCTGTCCAGCCGGCCAGGACCGGGAGCCCCGACAGCGGCCAGGGCACCGAGGAGCAGCGCGGACAGGGCGCCACGGCGCGAGCCGAGCACGGCGCCGACGCCCAGGGCCGCGAAGGTGCCCCATGGAGATCGGCACCGGAGTGAAGGGCAGGGGGATCGTGATCTGGCCGATGAGGGATCAGGGCGAGCGTTCCGGCCAGGACCAGCCCGGCGTCGCGAACGTGGGCGAGTGCGGGACTGTGAGTGAGGCTGCCGGCGGTTGACGTGGAGGAGAGTTTGGTGACCATACCCCCACCCTACGGGGATCGCAGAGCTGACGAACGACCGGTTCCCGCCGAAGAGCCACCGCGCAACTTGTAGGTTTCCTACAAGAATCACCCGGGTATCCGCCTGAGAATCCGTGATTACCCGTCGGTTCTCACAGTTCTGGGCAGGTGTCCGTCGATCCAGGTGAGGATGTCGCCAGTGACCTGGTCCCGGTTGGTCTCGTTGAGCAGCTCGTGGCGCCCGCCCGGGTAGAGGATGACGCAGACCTCCCGCACGCCGGCGCGGCGGTAGAGGGTGGCGGAGCGCTGGACGCCCCGCCCCATGGCGCCGACCGGGTCCCGGTCACCGGAGGCCAGGAGCATGGGCAGCTGCGCGGGCACGGCCGCGGCGTGGGCGGCCGTATTGACGGCCCTTCCTCCGGCAACGAGGTCGCGGAAGAAGCTGGCGGTGCACACGAATCCGCACCAGGGGTCGGCGACGTAGCGGTCGACCTCATGAACGTCCCGGCTGATCCAGTCGGCCTCGGTGCGGTTGGGGGCGAAGTGGCGCTGGTAGGGGCCGAAGGCGAGCGCGTTGAGCAGCCGAGAGGGGTGGCGCGGGCCGCGCAGCCGGGACTCCCCGGCACAGACCGCGGCGGCGGGACGGGTCAGCGCACCAGTTCCTGAGCCGGTCCCCAGCAGGATGAGGCCGGCCAGCTCACCGCCGCGGCGCGCGGCCAGGTCGCGGGCCAGGAAGGAGCCCCAGGAGTGGCCCATGAGGAAGACCGGAACATCGGGCCAGGCCCGCCGGGCCGCGTCCAGCACGGTGCCCATGTCGGCCACGACCCTCTCCCAGCCGCCCTTCTCGGCGACGAAAGCCGAAAGCCGCCCGGGGCGGCGGTGGCCCCGTGGCCGCGGTGGTCGCTCGGCCAGGACCGCATAGCCCTCCTCCACAGCGGAGGCGGCGAAGCGGGCGTAGCGCGAGGCGTGCTCGGCCATGCCGTGGGCGATGACGATGATGCCCCGGGGCGGGCGGCGCCGGGTACCTGTGGGCGCGTCGCGGCCGAGGGCGGGCGCTGGGGAGTCGGCCTCGGGGCGTCGGCCACCAGGAGGGAGCCGTCGATGAGCCACTCGGGGAGCCAGATGTGCACGACCAGACGCGTTCCGTCGTCGGCCGTGAGCCGAGTAAGGCTGGTCTGCATCACGTCCTCCTCAGCAGCGTCGTCAATCGACGTCAATCGACGTCAATGGGGCGTCGGTCGGGCTCGGGTCGGCATCGGTCATCATTGATCGTGTCGACGACTGGCGGTCGGCGGCGACGTCGGGTCCGCGGGCTGGGGTCCGAGATCTCCCGTCACCCCAGGGTGGATCCTAGTTGTCCGACGTCGAGCCGGCAGCGTTACCGTCGAGGTGATTCTCAGATGCCCCAGGACGGGCACGCTGCGGATCTGCCGCAGACGGCCACTGATGACTGACTGCACCGGAGCATCGCCTACATTCCTGATGGTTTCATGAGTCCCTGTCTCCCGTATCCCGACCGTTCTCCCGCATCATCCCTCCGCCCGTCCCGGCTCCGCTCCGGCACCTGGTCTACGGTGGTCGCCATGGCCGCCCACTCCTTCACCCTCGTTCCCGCCGCCTACGTCTCACCTCCTGCGTCCCCGCTCCGGGCTGCCGTGAGCGGGACGCCGGGGCGGTGAGCAGCGCGACCCAGGTGCTCCTCCAGCTGCGGCGGAACACCGGCTACATGGACGGACACTGGGCCTGCGGCGCCTCGGGGCACGTCGAGGCCGCCGAGAGCGTCCTGGAGACGGCTGTGCGCGAGACCGACGAGGAGCTGGGGATCGGCGTCGAGGCGACGGACCTCGACGCGCTGACGGCGATGCACCGCACCAATGACCTGGGCGGCGCGGCCCTGGAGCAGCGCATCGACCTGTTCTTCACGCTGCGGACCTGGACGGGCACGCCGGCCGTGCGTGAGCCGGCCAAGAACGCGGGTCTGCGTTGGTTCTCACTGACCGACCTGCCCGAGGCGGTCCCGCCGCACGAGCGCCACGTCCTGGACCTGCTGGCCGCCTCCCTCGACGGCGGTGAGCCGGTGCCCCCGATCATCACCTTCGGCTTCGATGCGGGCCAGGACATCGCCCGTTACGGCGTCGCCCTGCCGCACTGAGCTCAGCTCGCCAGGAAGGCCTCGATGGCGGGCAGCTCGCGGCGGGCCTGGGCCAGTCCGGCCTCGAAGGCGGTGACGATGCGGTCGTAGCGCAGCTCGCCGTTGGCGATGGGCATGCGCTCGGGCCGGAAGAGGTATGCGCGCCCCTGGCTGCGCAGGCGCTCCAGCTCCTCGACGGTGCGGTTGTAGTTCTCGGGCGGTCGATGACGGCCTGGACCAGGGCCGGGTAGCGGGGGTAGAGCCGCTGGAGAATCTCGATTTCGTGGCGTCGCATGGGCGGCTTGCGGTAGCCCTCGGGGCGGGTCATGACCACGAGCAGCTTGTCGTAGCCGTCGGCGCGGGCGGCGTCGATGGCGAAGCCGCCAGTGGGTCCGACGGCGCCGTCCACGTAGGGGGCGCTGTCGACCTCGACCATGGGCATGAGCACCGGCATCGACGACGACGCCCGGGCCCGCACCAGCAGGTCGCCCATGGTGGGCATGTCCTCCAGGCCCCAGTAGACCTCCCTCGCCGGTGTCGCAGCGGAAGGCGCCCAGGCGCACCGTGGTGGGTGAGGCGGCGAAGGTCTCCCAGTCGAAGGGGATGGACTCGTCGGGGGCGGAGGTGTGCAGGTAGATGTGCTCGAGTTGAAGTAGCCCTTGCCGGTCACGAAGCTGCCCCAGCCGCCGGCCTGGGGGTCGGTGGTCAGTCCCAGGTAGGCCTCACGGGTGCGCCAGGTGTCCCGGGAGACGAAGTTGCAGGTGTTGGTGCAGCCCGCCGAGATGCCCCCGACCCAGGGGAAGGAGAGCCCGGCCTCCAGCATGACGCGCACGAGGCCGGCCGTGTAGGCCCCACGCATGCCGCCGCCTCGAAGACGAGGGCGACGTCGTCGGGGTCCGTGGGTGATGGGAGCGGGCCGGTGGTGAGGGTCGGAGACGGGGACGGGACGCGAGATCACGCCCGGGAGCCTATGGGGTCCATGGGCGTCATCGCACGGGTGATTCCCGCCCCATGTCGGCCGAGCGGTCGGGAGAGTAGCGTGAGGCCATGAGTTCCTCCAGCGCGCTGCGCATTCTTGAGCCCATGACCATGCGCGGACTGACCGCCCGCAACCGCCTGTGGCTGCCGCCGATGTGCATGTACTCGGTCGAGGCGCAGGACGGCGTCGTCACCGACTGGCACGTGACCCACTACGCCAGCCGCGCGGTGGGCGGTTTCGGCACGGTCATCGTGGAGGCCACGGCAGTCACCCCGGAGGGGCGCCTGTCCCCCAACGACCTGGGGCTGTGGTCGGATGAGCAGGTCGCCGGCCAGCGCCGCCTGGTGGAGGCGATCCACGCCGGCGGGGCCCTGGCGGCATCCAGATCGGGCACGGCGGACGCAAGTCGGGGACCCCTCCGTGGCGCCCCAAGGTGGAGGGCGCGCGCACCGGCACCCTGGAGGGCTGGGAGCTGCTCGCCCCCAGCGCGATCCCCTTCCCCCAGCACGCGGTTCCCACCGAGCTGGACGAGGCCGGGATCGGTCGGATCGTGGAGGCCTTCGCGGCGGCCGCGCGGCGCGCCGTCGAGGCCGGATACGACGTCGTCGAGATCCACGGCGCCCACGGCTACCTCATCCACGAGTTCCGCTCCGCCCTGTCCAACCAGCGCACCGACTCCTACGGCGGAAGCGTGGAGAACCGGCAGCGCTTCCCGCTTGAGGTGGTGCGGGCCGTGCGCGAGGCCATCGGGTCGCAGACGGTGCTCGACATCCGCCTGTCGGCCTCGGACTGGGCCGAGGGCGGCGTCACCGGTGAGGAGACCGCCGCCTTCAGCCGCGAGCTGGTGGAGGCCGGTGTTGACGTCCTGCACATCTCCAGCGGCGGGAACGTGCCGGCCGCGGTGCCGGTGGGTCCCGGTTACCAGCTGCCGCTGGCCCAGCAGGTCAAGCAGGCCGTCGCCGGCAGCGACGTCCCGGTGGTGGGTGTGGGTCTCATCGAGGAGGCGGCCCAGGCCGAGCAGGCGCTCATCTCCGGGCAGGCCGATGCGATCGCCGTGGGCCGAGCGGCTCTGCGCGACCCCTACTGCCGCTGCGCTGGGCGGCCGACCTGGGGGTGCGCTCCTGGGACGAGGCCCCCTGGCCCATCCAGTACTGGCGCGGCACCTGGAGCTGAGCGAGTCCTCGGACCGCCCGACACCAGTACTATCTCCTGGGAAGTCCTCAGTCGCATGCGACGTATCCATCTTCTGGAGGTAGATCCTTGGGCAGCAGCGATTCGACGGTTCCCAGCACGCAGAGGCACCGCGGGGACGTGTACTTCCTCGCAGTGCCCGTGCCGCGATCTTCTGGACGTCGTGGCCAACAAGTGGTCCGCGCTGGCCATCGGCGCACTGGCCGAGGGATCGTTGCGCTTCGGGGAGCTGCAACGCCGCCTTCAAGGAATCTCGCCGAAGGTACTGACCGCTACGCTGCGCCGGCTGGAGGACCACGGACTCGTGCACCGAGAGGTGATCCCGGAGGTTCCTCTTCACGTGGAGTACTCCCTGACGGAGGTCGGCCGGAGCGCCGTCGAACCGGTATTCGCGCTTCGAGAATGGGCCGAGTCCCGATACGCGCATGCCCTGACTCACGCGAGGTCGACCCCGTAGGTCGCGTGTCGACGTGAAGGCGATTCCAGGGCCATGCCCCGGGGAATCGCCACCGCGCACAGTTCGTCGGGAACGCACCTCAGCCCTCGACATCGGACTCGAGGGTGCTGCGAGCCTACGGCGCACCCACGAGTCCCGGAGCATCTGGACGTCGTCACAGCCGACTCACGAACACCCCACTATCTTCTTGATAGTAGAGGTCGTTGCGGGTAACCACTTTCTTCTGACTACGGTCGATGCTCGTTGACGGTGCACTTCCGTCGAACCTGGCACAAGCCGACAAGCAAGGAGAGCAAGGAGCTATCGATGCCCTCAAGCAGCCCTGACACCCAACGCACCATGACCGCTGTCGTCACTCGATCCGGAGGCTCGGTGGACATCCCGGACGCCCTGGTCGATGCCACCGTCCCCGCCCCAGCGGCTCCCACTGGCCACGACATCCTCGTGGAGGTCAAGGCACTGTCCGTCAACCACGTTGACGTCAAAGTGCGCGCCGCCCTCAACCACGCCGGCGGCGATGAACGCATCCTGGGATGGGATGCAGCGGGAACGGTCATCGCGGTCGGCGAGCAGACCACCCTCTTCCAGCCCGGCGATGACGTCTACTACGCCGGAGCACTGGAGCGTCCCGGCTCCTACGGACAGCTGCAGCTCGTGGACGAACGCATCGTTGGACCGAAGCCGAGATCGTTGGACTACGCGAGTGCGGCGGCTCTGCCCCTGACCTCCCTCACCGCGTGGGAGGCTCTTTTCGACAAGCTCCACCTGAGCAGGGACTCCGCAGGCACGATCCTCGTGCTGGGAGCCGCAGGAGGGGTGGGCTCCATGGTGATCCAGCTGACCAAGGCCCTCACCGATGTCTCCGTCATCGCCACTGCCTCACGTGAGGAGTCCCGCGACTGGGTCCAGTCGCTGGGTGCCGACGCAGTGGTGGACCACTTCGCCGAGGACCTCGCACAGCAGGTTCTCACCATCGCACCGGACGGCGTCGACTACGTCTTCACCCCGCAGAGCCGAGGGCGCGTGCCGCTGCTGACCACAGTGGTTCGTCCTTTCGGGGAGATCGTCGCCATCGACGACGAGCGAGACCTGGACCTGTACGCGCTCAAGGACAAGGCCATCTCATGGCACTGGGAGTTCATGTTCGCCCGCCCCAGGCACGGCTACGATCTGATCACCCAGCACCACATCCTCTCCACCATCGCCGAGCTCATCGACAGCGGAAGAATCCGTGGCACTGCGTCCCAGACGCTCACGCCTCGCAATGCTGCGCAGATACGGGCAGCTCACCGCCTCATCGAGAGCGGGCGCGCAGTGGGGAAGATCGTCGTGACCGACGCCGGCTGAGTCGACCGGATCGGGACCGAAGCGGGCCCCGATCGCCGGACGCGAGCGGGCTATCCGACGGCGTCGAGATAGAGCCAGCGGCCGGCGCGGCGGGTGAAGCGGGAGCGCTCGCGCAGGGCGTCCTCCACCACTGCCCCACGCCCGTCGCCGGTGCGGTAGGTGGCGGTGAACTCCACGATGCCGGTCTCGTCGTCCGGCCCGCCACCGACGGTCTCGAGAATGGCCAGTCCCGTCCACCGGGTCCCGGGGTGGCAGTAGGGGCCCCTCGGGGCGGGTGCGCGGGTGCCAGGTGCGGAAGAGGTAGTCCTCGTCGCCGACGACGAAGGCCGTAGCGCGAACGCATGAGGGCCTGGGCAGTGGGCGCCGGGGCGCCGTCGTGGAGCGGCTCGCAGCACTGGGCGGGTGCGCCCGCTGCCGCAGGGCAGGGGTCGGCGCCGTGCACGCCGGCGGCGCGGATCGGCGAGTCCGACCGGTCCCTGCGGCCGGCTCTGCTTCCCCACCACGCTCAGGCCCCCGCCAGTAGGCGTGCAGGGCCTGGGCGAGCCAGGGAGCCGTCCCTTTGACGCCGCCCATTTCGCGGGCCGAGTGCATGCTCAGCAGGGCACGCCGACGTCGACCGTGGTGATGCCGAGGCGGGTGGCGGTGATGGGGCCGATGGTGGAGCCGCAGGGCACGGCGTTGTTGGAGACGAAGTTCTGACTGGGCACGCCCGCCGCGGCACAGGCCCGCGCCCAGATCGCGGCGCCCGCGGCGTCGGTGGCGTAGCGCTGCTGGGCGTTGATCTTGAGCAGGGGTCCGTGGTTGATGAGCGGCTGGACGGCCGGGTCGTGCAGGTGGGCGTAGGCGGGGTGGACGGAGTGCCCGGCGTCGGCGCTCACGCAGGTCGAACGGGCCAGGAGGGCCTCGAGGCCGTCACCGCTGACGCCCAGGACCTGGGGCCAGGCGCCGCAGGAGCGTCTCGAGGAAGGGGCCGCCCGCCCCTGGAGCGCGTGTCCGAGCCGACCTCCTCGTGGTCGAAGGCGACCAGGATGACGGGCTCGGCGGGCTGGGTCCCCGGCGGCCGCGAGCGCCTCGAGGGCGACCAGTCCGGCGTGGACGGAGGAGAGGTTGTCCAGGCGGGAGGAGGCCAGGAACTCGCCGTCGCGGCCGAAGCGGGCGGGCGCCTGGGTGGGTAGGTCAGGATGTCGTGGCCGGCGAGCTCGGCCGGGTCGATGCCGGCGATCTCGCACAGGTGGGTCTCGACGGCATCCGGGGCGGCATCGGGTCCGGCCAGCGACCACAGGGGCAGCAGGTGGGTCTGGCGGTCCAGGTGGAGGGCGTCGTTGACGCTGCGGTCCAGGTGCGGGGCGATCTGGGACACGCGGGCGATGGGGCCGGTGCGCACGAGGTGGACGGCGCCGTCGCGGGTGGTCAGGCGCCCGGCCAGGCCCAGCTCGCGGTCGAGGAAGGAGGCGAGCAGGGGGCCGCCGTAGACCTCGGCGTTGATGAGCTGCCAGCCGGAGCGGACGAGGGCGGCGGCGGGCTTGAGCTTAAGGGCCGGGGAGTCGGTGTGGGCGCCGACGATGCGCAGGCTCAGCCCCGGGTTGAGCGCCTCGGGAAGCGCCCAGGCGGCGATGGCACCGTCGCGGATGAGGTAGCCGCGCCGCGGCAGGCCCTCCTCCCAGGTGACGGTCTCGTCGGCGCGGGTGAAGCCGGCCGTCTCCAGGCGGCGGGCGACCTCGGCGGCGGCGTGGTAGGAGCTGGGCGAGGCGGTGACGAAGTCGATGAGGGAGTCGGTGTAGGCGTCGTCGTCGCGCAGGATCGCGGTGGCACGGGCGGGGGCGCTGGTGGGCGTGCTGGCGGCATCAGTCATGACCCCAGTCTTCCATCGGTGCACCCTGACCGACCGTCCTCCCGAGAGAACCCACCGCGAGGTAGGGCAGAATCGGGGTGTGAGCATCTCTCAGCCGGTCATCCCGTCCGCCTCGTCCACGCCCGTGCGCGCCGTCCTGCTCGATGCCGACGGCGTTCTACAGCTCATCGGCACCCCGTGGGGCGAGGCGCTGACCCGCGGCGGCGGACCCGCCTTCGCCCAGGCCATGATCGATGGTGAGACCGATGCCCTGGCGGGCCAGGAGACCCTCACCGAGCTGCTGGAGCGGGTGGTGAAGAGCCTGGGGCTGGAGCTGCGCGCATCGGACCTGTTGGAGATGTGGCACCGGGCCACGCCCGACCCCGTGGCCTGGCAGCTGGTGAGGGACCTGCGCGAGGCGGGTTACACCACGGTCCTGGCCACCAATCAGCAGTGGGAGCGTCGGGCCTGGATGCGCGAGCAGCTGGGCTATGACGGCCTGTGCGACATCGACGGCTACTCCTGCACGCTGGGGGTGGCCATGCCGGATGCCGCCTATTTCCACCGGCTGCTGGAGCTCGCAGGGGTGGAGGCGGACCAGGCCCTGTTCGTCGATGACAGCGCCACCAACATCGCCGCGGCCCACGAGGTGGGCTTGCGCACTATCCACCACCCGGCCGACGCCGGCGGCGAGCTGTTGCGCCGCGAGGTCGCCCAGGCCCCTGACGCCGGCCGCCCTCTGCGCCGCAAGGATGACCCAGCGGGCCACTGTTCCTCCTTTCGGAACTTGCCCATCCGGCGCGGTCGGGGAAGACTCCCCCTGACAGGAGCCATCACAGGGAAGGACACCTCATGGCAGGAACCGCGACGGACGACCGGACCCCCGGGACCACCACCGCTGAAGGGGCTGCATCCACCGTCGAGTCCTCCGCCTCCGCAACCCGCCGCGCCCCGGAGGTCTTCCTGCGCCTCATCACGGCGATCCACCCGTCCTGCCGGGCTTCGTGCGCCGTCGGCTGCCGGTGACCTTCATCGGCTACGCGATCATCAACGGCTCCGCCTTCCTCCTGGACATCACCTGCCTGTGGGTGTTCTACAACCACCTCCACTGGTTCTACCCCGTGGCAGTCACGGTCGGCTACGCCATCGCGGCCGTCTACCCTTCCCTGCTCAACCGGTGGCTGAACTCCAGCCCACGGACACGTCGTCCAGCAGGGGCGGGCTACATGGCCGGGGTCGTCAGCCAGTACGTCATCTTCATCCTGGGGCCTGTCCTCACTGCTGCACTGGTTCGGGGTCAACGCCGAGCTGGCGCGCGTCATCTCGGCCTGCTGCGAGGGCATCTACCTCTACGTGTTCATCCGCCTGTGGGTGTTCCGCGGGGTGCCGGAGCCCGAGCACGCTGATCGCTGAGGAACCTCTCTCACCAGGAGGCGCGGGTCGTCTCGGTGGGGCCGTCGAGCTCGGTGAATCCGGCGTCGGTGACGCTGACGGGCCGGGTGGTGGTCTCCCACATGCTCCCGGCTGGGCACGACGACGCGCACCCGGTAGCCGTCGTCGGCCCAGGCCTGCCGCAGGGCGGGCTCCATTGCCGGGCTCTCCCAGGCCAGCTGGGCGGCGTGGCCGCACTGGGCGGCCAGCTTGCCCGAGGTCATCTCATGCAGGGGGTCACCTCGATCGTCACGAGGGCCCCGGTGGAGGCCGACGCCGCCGTGAGCGAGATCCTCGGCCGCAGCCGGGTCCTGGGCGACGCGCGCGGTGATCTCGGCGGGCGGCGGGGCAGCTCGTCACCGGGCGGGAAGTGGGTGCCCTCCACCTGGGTCTTGGCCAGGGCCCCGGGCAGGGGGCGCACCGGCCCGGGACGAAGGCGCGGGCAGCGGCCTGCCCCCAACCGGCCGGACCGTCCTGGGTGACGGTGACGCCGTCGATGCCCTGAACCTCCTCCCAGCGCTTGCCGCGGGCCCGACGCACGAGCTTGCGGATGCGCCCGTCGCGCCAGTAGTCGACGGCCGGGTTCCACGGACCCGCCGGGGGCGGCGGCGGGTGAGGCCAGGAGGGAGACGACGGCGCGGGCGGCCGCCTCGGCGACGTCGATCCTCCGGGGCGGGTGGACCTTGTCGTAGCGCACAGCGATCTGCATGCCCCAGGGCACGGCGTGGTCCGGGTTCCCGGACAAGGAGGGCAGAGGCTGCGAGGGCAAGAACGGTGAGGACGGCGAGGCGGAATGCGGCACGGGCAGGAGCCTACGGGGTCGCGATCGACGGCGTCAGGTCCCGCCTGACCCCGGCCCCTGCGAGAGGGCTGGTGCCGCAAGGGCGTTCGAGGGGGATGATCGAGCGCCACCTTTTCCCACCAGACGGCCGATACGCCACAGGCGAAGATCCTCCTGGGGCAGGAGATGAATCCAGCGGCGAGTCGTTTAGGTTGCCGTCATGCCACCACATGTTCCATCCACCGTCCCCGGCTCCCCGGCTCGACGCCGCCGGCCGGGCCACCCTCCCGTCCACGGATGTTCAATGGCGCGACCATTCACGGCCTCAGGGGCATCCGCACGCTGCGTCACCCTGCCGAGATCCCGCTCCTGGTCGTGACCAGCCTGGCGACTGCACTGGCCTACCTGGCGTGGATCGCCCTGGTGATCTGGCTGGTGGCCGTGCCTGAACCGACCGGCCTGGGGGCTCAGGTTCGCGACTTCTTCCTCAGCGAGGCGGGCGGCGGCGCGCGGTTCCTCCTGCTGGTGCCCGTCATCCCGATCATCCTGTGGGTGGCGCGCGCGATGCTGTACGCTGCTTCGTGCGACCGCGGTCCAGATGAGCCCCACCCAGTTCCCGGAGGGCTATCGGATGGTGGTCGAGGCGGCCCGGCAGTTCGGTCTGCGCCGGGTTCCCCGACGCCTACGTGACCATGGGCAACGGTCAGATCAACGCCTTCGCAGCCGGGCCACGGCTACCGGCGCTTCGTGGTCGTCCACCCGACCTGTTCGAGATCGGCGGCCGGGCCCGCGACCCTGAGGCGCTGCGCTTCGTGATCGGGCACGAGGTCGGGCACCCTCGCCGCGGGTCACATCTCCATGCTGCGCCTGCTGTTCGTCACCCTCGGCCTCAACGTCCCGCTGGTGGGCAAAAGCGCTGGTTCGGGCCCAGGAGTACACGGCGGACAACCACGGCTACTCCCTACGCGCCTGAGGGGGTACCCGGGTCGTGGGGGTGCTCTCCGGGGGCAAGCACCTGGGGGCCGAGGTCAACACCCACGCCGTGGCGGATCGCGCCACGCGGGAGAAGGACTGTGGCTCCACCTGACCGTCTGGCGGTCCACGCACCCGGTCATCACCTGGCGCGCCCACGCCCTGCGCGACCGCAGCCGCCCGGGGCGGATCATGATCCGCCCGCCGGAGTCCACGGCCTGGTTCCCGCCACCGGCTCCCAGCGCCAGCGGGCGGTCCGGTTCCCTGGCCGACGCCGGAGCAGATGCTGGCGGTGTTGAACTCCACCTCCTCGGCCGTGCCCAGCGAGGAGCAGTTCGGTCGCTACCCCGGCGTAACCTACGAGCTCCCTCGCGATGAGCTGCGCTGGGCCTCCCCCGTTCCCGTGCCCGTTCCGGTGGGAACCGCGCCTGTCGGACAGGAGGCCTTGGAGCACCCCCGAACATGACCGGTCCCGTCGGGCCGCAGCAGCCCACCCCCTACGGGTACGGCCCACCAACGGGATCTATGAGCGGGTCCATGGGATTATCCGACACAGCTGTCCCCGACACCTCGGCTCGCCAGTGGCCAGGCGAAGGGCCCGGCCAGAACTGAGGCCCGCCGGGGTCACGACGACCCCGTCAGCGCCCGATCGGCTTCCGGTCAGCGCAGCGGCGCCGGTTGGTGAACGGATACGTTCGCCGACCGGCGCCGAACCGGTTCAGCTCGGGGCGACGGCACCGGCCGCCGTCGTGAAGGAGTCCAGGGCCTCCCTCAGCTCCGCGAAGTTGTCGGCGACATGAGCGGCCTGGCAGCGGGCGGCAAGGTCATCGAGCTCGGCCAGGCGACGGCCCACGGACTCCACCACGCCGGAGGCGGCACTGGAGAGCTCTGCGGCGGTGGCGGGCAGCTCCGGGTCGCTCGACGCGGCCGATCCGGTCCACAGCATGAGGAGCTGGTTCGGGATCGTCATCATGCGGCTGGCCTCGCCGATGCAGGCGACCGCCTGGGCCGCGAGCGCACTGTGGGCCTGGGTCTGACGCTCCATCTCGGCGATGCCGTCACGGAGCGACTCGATGAGGTCGGGGATGGCCTGCGCCGAGTACTGCGGGTCTCCGACGCCGTCGATGAGCTCGACGGTGAACAGCGAGCTGATGGTGGTGTGCAGACGGGCCAGGGCGATGCGGAAGCGGGTGCGGGCACCGTTGGTGTCGAGCTGGGCCAGGGTGTCGACGAGCCTCGCCACGAGGGGACTGACCAGGCCCTGCATCTGGGTCCACAGGTCCAGCAGGTCGGCCAGGGGTTTGACCCGGGGGTCGGAGCGGTCCAGGGCGGAGATGTGCGCGGCGCTCAGGCGAGGGTCCTCCAGGGTTCGGGTCAGTCCCTTCCCCGCGGCCTTGAGGGAGGCGGAGAGCTCGGCGAGCTGCTGCTGACCGGACATCCACGAGTCGAGCCCGGCGGCGATCCTGGTGACTGAGTCGAGCATGACGCGCAGGTCCCCGGTGGCGTCTGGGCGCACCGGGATGCCCTCGGAGAGCTCCTCCCGACGCGCCACCTCCGCCGGCAGGGCCGTGTTCTGGAACTCCTCGTAGGAGGACAGGCCCGCTCCGGCCAGCTTCTCGGCGATGCGGTTCAACCCCTCCTCGGCCGCCGCCCGGCGGTTGGCCCCGGCGTGGATGGCCTCATCCTCGACGGCGCGAGCGTCGCTGTAGATGGCGCAGGCGGTGTCGAACAGGTCGGAGCACACCGGACGGGTGCGCACCGAGAGGTAGCCGCCGTCGGACAGTGGGGTGACGGTGGCGAAGACGTCGTACTCACTGCCGTCGGCGGCGAGGTTGCGCACGTAGGCGGCGAAGGGGCTGCCGGCTTTGAGGGTGTCCCACATGGCCTTGAAGGCGCCACCGGGCATCTCCGGGTGGCGGATGATGTTGTGCGGGGCGCCGGAGAGCTCGTCACGCCGATAGCGCGAGAGCTCGATGAAGACGTTGTTCGAGTGGCGGATGACACCACGCGCGTCTGTGGTGGAGAAGAAGAGCTGGTCGACACCCACCTCATGAACGGCTCCGGTGACCTGCGGCATAGGCAACTGCTCCTTGGAGATCGGGGGCCGGCGGTATCCGGCGCCCTGAGCCGGACAACCACCACCTTCCACCCGTTGATTGACGGTTGGACGGCTGAACAATACACCCCATTTCCGGGACAACACCTGAGAGGGAATCAACGCAGAAGGATTACCTATACGTTTAAAATACACTGAGAATTAACGCCATTAACCCCCTTAAGAAAAGGGCAGTATCCAGCCTCGGAAAAACGAAACAAATTCCGCGAATGGATTCCCAGACTACTCTCAGGTACATTGAAGTGCTCCCACAGGAGCAGCGGGTTACATAGTGACCGCCGCCGGACGGAACTGGTCGCGAGGGTTGGGGAGCCCGATGACCGATCGGATTTCGAGGCCGCCCGAGTTGATAGGGAGCTCGGCGTGAGCCGCTCTGGCGAAGGAGGGTTGAGTCCCCTCTGGAATATGGGATCCAGAGGCGATGCCGCCCTCAACGACAGGGGCCTGTGGGGCTCGGAGAAGTCCGAGACCCACAGGCCACGTCATTTATCGACATCATTGCGGCGGTTTCGTCTCCACAACCCCTCTGTCCCCGCTCTATCGAATAAGGCGGGGAAGCAGACGGACACCGACTGCCATGACCACGAGCTCCACCAGGGTCTGAGTCACCACCACAATCGGTGCCATCCCCATGGAATTGGGCAGCGCCAGAGCCAACGGCAGAACCACCAGCGAGTTACGGGTGGTCCCGGAGAAGGCGAGCGCCAGGCGCGCCTGACGTCCCTGGCGGGCCATGCGCCCGGCGACGTCTCCCACAACCGGCATCACCAGAGCGAAAGTCACGAAGAGCGGAACCACCCGGGCGACGACGTCGGGCCGGGAGGCGACGTGGGGAACCTGGGAGGCGACGACGAGCACCAGGGTCGCCATCATGAGCGGAACCATGAGCGCCGTCGTCGCTGATGCGAGCCGGGCGGCGGACCGGACCCGGGGTGCGGCGCGCCGCGTGAGGATCGACAGCCCCATAGGCAGTGCGATCATGAGGATGAAGGCCTGCGCAAAGGGTCGCCAGCTGATACCACCGCCCTGGGCCCCAGGTGAGCCGGCAGCAACGGCCAGCCACAGTGGCAGGACGAGGGCCTGGAGGAGCATGAGCACCGGAGATGCCGCCAGGATCCGTGACCATGCGCCGCCGCCCAGACGGGTGAAGACCATGACGTAGTCGACGCAGGGCGCCAGGAGCACCAGGAGGGTGCCGACCAGCAGCCCCGACTCATCGGCGACCAGTCGGGACAGAGGCAGGACCACCGCCGGCACCACCAAGAAGTTGATGACCAGAAGCGCCGTCATGAACCGGGCGTCGGCGAAAGCGGCCCGCAGGCGATGGAAGGGGACGCCGAGAAAGGTCGCGTACAGCAACGTGACCAGCACCGGGGAGACAGCCGCCTCAAGAAGGCGGCCGGCTGCAGGAGCAGTCAGCCCCAGGCCGGCGCCGGCCACGAGCGCACTCAGGTACAGGACCACCTGGTGGTGCTCCATCCACGCGACCACCGGGGCCTGATCGCCTGCGCCCTCCATGACGGAACCGTATCGCGACCAGACGGGACGGTGACCGCTGCCGGAGGTCTACACCTCCAGGGAGTAGCCCGTCACCGGTCCGGCGGTGTTGGGCTGCCACCCCAGTGCCGGGGCGACATGCTCTGCGAAGACCTGCAGGATGTGGAGGTTGAAGTCAACGCCGAGCTGGCTGGGAATGGTGAGCATGAGGGTGTCGGCGGCATGGAGCGCCTCGTCCCGGGCGAGCTGCTCGATGAGGACGTCGGGCTCGGCGGCGTAGGTGCGCCCGAAGGTCGACTGCAGGCCGTCGATGACGCCGATCTGGTCGCGGAGTCCTCGCCGCGCAGCGCGAAGAACTTCCGGTCGACCTCGGAGACGATCGGGAAGATGGAGCGCGAGACGCTCACGCGCGGGGTCCAGTCATGGCCGGCCTCCTTCCACGCCTCGCGGTAGCGGCGGATCTGCTCGGCCTGAAGGTGGGAGAAGCCCTCCCCAGTGGCCTCGGTCAGGAGGGTCGAGCTCATGAGGTTCAGACCCCTGGCGGGCGGTCCACTCAGCGGTCTCCCCGCGAGCCGGCACCCCACCACAGGCGGCGGTCCACGCCGGGGCGTGCGGCTCGATACGCAAACGGGAGCTCGCGCCGGGTGCCATGCCACCGCTGGTGTCGAGGTCCGCCTGCGGGACGCCCCGGACGGCATCGAGGAACTGGGCGGTGGGCGCGGGCGACGCCGGCTCCGCGCGGGTCGACGCCGCCGGTATAGCCGAAGGTCTCCAGCCACGGAGGGCCTGCTCCGGCGAGCCCCGGAGATGCCGATGGCGATGCGCTGGTCGGTGAGCAGGTCGAGGCGGCGACCTCTCAGCCAGGTAGAGCGGGTTCTCATAGCGCATGTCTGAGTTATGGCGTTGACGGAACACCTATTGCTTGCGAGCACGCGCAGCCCGCAGTCCGTTGGCGATGACGACGACTTCGGCGACCCCGTGCACGAGGACGACCGCTGCCAGGCCGAGCACGCCGGTGATCGCCAGCGGCAGCAGCACAGTGATGATCGCCAGGGCGACAGCACGATGTTCTGGTTGATGATCCTGCCGCCGCGGCGGGCGTGGCGCAGAGCCTGCGGGATGAGGCCGAGGTCGTGGCCGGTGAAGGCGACGTCGGCGGACTCGATCGCGGCGTCGGAGCCGGTCGCGCCCATCGCGATGCCCACGGTCGCCCCGGCCAGGGCGGGCGCGTCGCTGATGCCGTCGCCGATCATCGCGGTCGGCGACGTCTCCGAGAACCCGGCGACGATGCGAGCCTTGTCCTCGGGACGCAGCTCGGCGTGCACGTCGCCGATCCCGGCCAGCTTCGCCAGCGCAGCAGCGGTGCGGGAGTTGTCGCCGGTGAGCATGCTCACCTCGACGCCCTGGTCGCGCAGGGTCCGCACGACCTCGGGGACCTCGGGGCGCAGCTCGTCGCGGACGCCGATCGCCCCGGCCAGGAAGCCGTCGACGGTGACGAGCACGCAGGTCTGCCCTCGGCCTCCAGGTCCTCGACCCGGGCCTTGAGCGGACCGGCGTCGATCCAGCGCGGACTGCCCACCGCCACCCTGCGGCCGTCGACCAGGCCACCGATGCCGTGCCCGGCCTCCTCGGCCACGTCCTGCGCGGCGGGGGTTCCCCGGCCCGCGGCGGCGATGGCGGCGGCGAGTGGGTGCGTCGAGTGCTGCTCCACGGCGGCAGCCCAAGGCAGCACCTGCGCATCGTCGAACCCATGGGCGGCGACGATGGCGGTTACCTCGGGCCGGTTGCGGGTCAGAGTGCCGGTCTTGTCCACGGCCAGGTGCCGGATGCCGCCGAGGCGCTCGAAGGCGGCCCCGCTCTTGATGACGACGCCGAACTTGGTCGCCGCGCCGATCGCGGAGACCACGGTGACGGGCACCGCGATCGCCAGCGCGCAGGGGCTGGCCGCGACGAGGACGACCAGGGCGCGGGTGATCCAGGTCTCCGGGTCGCCGAGCAGGGACCCGAGCACGCCGACGAGGACGGCGAGGACCATCACGCCGGGCACCAGCGGGCGGGCGATCCGGTCAGCGATCCGGGCTCGGTCGCCCTTCTCGGCCTGGGCCTGCTCTACCAGCTCCACGATCGTGGTCAGCGAGTTGTCGGTGCCCGCGGCGGTCGCCTCGACCTCCAGCACGCCGGCGCTGTTGATCGCGCCCGCCGACACCGCTTCTCCGGGCGCAACCTCGACCGGGATCGATTCACCGGTGATCGCCGAAGTGTCCAGGCTCGACCGGCCCGAGCGGACCAGCCCATCGGTCGCGACCCGCTCGCCAGGGCGGACCAGCAGCACGTCGCCGACGGCGATCTCCTGGCCGGGACCGAGGCGGAGGTCCCGTCGCGCAGCACGGTCGCGGTCTCCCGGCACGAGCTTCAGCAGCGCGCGCAGCCCGCCGCGGGCGTGGTCCATCGCCTTGTCCTCCAGGGCCCGGCGATCGAGTAGAGGAACGCCAGCGCGGCCGCCTCGACGTAGCCGAGGATCACCGCGCCCACGGCGCTGATCGTCATCAGCAGCGCGATCCCGAGCTTGCGCTTCACAACGAGATTCCGGATCGCACCGGGCACGAACGTGACGCGCCCAGCAGCAGGCTCCGCCCAGAACGCGACCAGCGCCGCGATGTGCAGCCCCGACCACCCAGCGCCAGGCCGGTGCCGAACGCGACGCCGGAGAGGATCGGCACGACCAGGCCGGGATCACGCCACCACGGGCGCTCTGCCTCCTCTGCCTCGTCTGCGGGGCTGGTCGTCGGCTCGTCGCAGCTGCAGGCGGCGCTCACGAGGCGTCCCCTCGAACTGCTCGCGGCGCAGCAGCCCGGCACCGAGCAGGCCGGGTCGATGCACGGCGCGCCTCGTCCACGGCGAGGGTCACATCGACCAGTGCCGTCAGCGCCGCGGCCAGGTGCGGGTCGGCGATCTCGTAGCGAGTCTGGCGGCCCTCGGCTCGGCGACCACGATCCCGCAGTCGCGCAGGCAGGTCAGGTGGCTGGACACGTTCGAGCGGGTCAGCCCCAGCTCGCGCGAGAGCACCGCGGGTGGCTCGGGCCGTCGAGCAGGGACATCAGGATGCGGGAGCGCGTCGGGTCGGCTGCGGCCCGGCCGAGCCGGTTCATGACGTCAAGACGCGAAGCAATGGTCAGCATGCACTGAACCATACAGCAGCCGCTGACCCTAATGTCCAGTTGTCGCGGTTGCCGCACGAGCTGCGCGCGCTTGCCCTCGTGAGGCGTGATCACCTCTTTGCGCCAGCGGGGCCACTTCGGCATCCCGCGGCCCTTCCAGGTCTCCACGAGACCCGCAACCCAGCGGACGGACGCGAAGAGCCCGTAGCCGGCCCCCGGCGAGGCCAGCGCCGACCACGAGCCACCGGGCCGATGCCGAGCCACACGCTCCCGTCCACGTCCAGCGCCCACTGAACACCCGTGATGAGCCCGGCGATGCCCATCCAGAGACCGGCGACGACCACGGCCACCAGCAGGAGAACGAGGCACATCGCGGCGGCGGCGGACCAGAGCTGTCGCGCCTCCAGCTTCGCCGTCGCGGCGATGATCCGCTCCGCCCGCGCGTTCGAGGCGTCGAGGCTCGCGGTCATCGTGGCCGAAGCCTCCCCGGCGACCCGCTCGACAGCCTCTCGACCCGTTCCTCGGTGCGCTTCTCGATCCGCTGGACCGCGCCGCCGACCTGGCTCACGAGCTCTGGTCTCGCTGTGACCTGCGCCTTCAGACCCTCAATCGCCGAGGCCGTAGCCGCGCGATTCTTCTGCGCCTCGCGACCAAGCTCCGCGAAGCGGCGTTCAAGCTTCCGCCGTTGAGACTCTGCGCGAACTCGCCGAGCGTGCTCGCGATCTCGTTCTGCCTGCTCGATACTCGCGATCCTCGCGGACACGTCGCTGGAGGGCGAGGAGGTCGACGCCGGGCCGTGATCCGCTCCAGCCGCCTCGTCGTCTCCTCGTCCATGACCTTCACGAACCCCGCGAGCTTCTTCTGCTGTTCGGTCAGCGTGGCGATCCTCGTGTTCTGCGCCTCGACGGCGGCGAGGATCGAGGTCAACAGCTCCATCGTCTCCGGACCGCCGAGCTGCTGCTGCGACCGCTCGGGCTCGTTCTACTGCTTCAGCCTGTCGAGCGCTGCGCTCATGTTCCTTCTCCTCTGCTGCTGGTGGTAGTCGAAGAACGCCGCGCGCCCTCCGGGGTGAAGTCCGCCGAGAGGCGCTCGCGCGCTTGCGGCGCTCGGCGCGGCCGGACTCGCCGCGGCGATCCTCGATGGGAGCGTCCAGGTCTCTTGCCCGGCGCGCTTGCCCTTCTTGCTGACGGGGCTGTGCAACCGCATCCGCGGCACCCTGCCCCTGTCATCGCCGAGCCGCTGGTTCTGCTCCTCGATCACCGAGACCAGACCGGCCTTGTCCACCGCCCGGGGATCGGGCCAGCGCCGCGCTCATCCGGTCGCCCATCTCGCGGTCGAGCGATCCTCGGCGAAGTCCTCGCGCGCAGCTCCCAGTCCTTCGGTGCGTGCTCCAGCCGCTTCACGACCGAGAGCCCGTGTTCTCGCATCAGCTGGTCGTTCGCCGACCGACGCCCCGCTGATTCCCGGCCTGCGGTCGTGGAACGTCGATAGTCCGAGAGCGCCTTCCCGTCCGGTTGTTGTGTTTGATGACCAAGATGTGGTTGTGCGGCTTCTTGCCCCGCCCATCACACATGACTGACTCACGAGGCAGTCGGAACCGGCATCTCTTCGCGAGCTGATAACCGAGATCGTTCACCCGCTGCACGTCCTCCGGACTCTTCGGGTCGAACTCCTCGTCGCTGAACGACTGGCGGTAATGCACCGCCTCGACCTCGCGTCGTGTTCTGCGTGAGCGACCGAGCGCGCGCGAGACGCGCCGGGCCTCGGCACATCGCACGTGATCGCGATGCCGCTCGTCCTCCTTGCCGGATGCGCTCCCGTGTCGGCGGCGCTGGCGCTCGGGCTGTAGTGCGTGGTGCTCATGGGGCCGCCCGATCCCCGAGCAGGGGCGCGCGGACCTCGCGCAGCAACTCGATCGTCGGGCACCTCCGCCGACAGCGCCACTGACTCACCAGCCCCGCCCGGCGGTCGAGGTCGTTGACGTTGATCGCCAGGCGAATCTGGGCTCGCGAGCATCCGCCGCCTGCCGCCTCGACCCCGAGCAGGTGCGCGGCCCGCGGCGTCAACTCCTCCTCCGAGAGGCGTGGAGGCATCCCGGACGACGGTCACCACGTGCTCGGGCGAGACCGCTTCGCACGAGTGGCAGCGCCGCAACTCTCCTCGAAGTCAGTCGGCACCGCGAGCCCGCCCAGCAGCTCAGCAACCGCGCCCTCAGCGTCATGTTCCGCCGAGGTCTCCGGACCGTAGGTCAGTTCCCGCGACCCGACGTTCTGGTGATACGCGTTGCCGTACATGCCGGGCGTGTGCGGCGGTCGGGATGCTGCACTGGTGCCACTCTGTAGGGCCTCGATCTTCCCAATGTGCTGCACGAGGTAACGATTGATGTCGTCGGCACGATAGACCTTCACGACCGAGGCCAAGCGGCGGATGAACTGGTCCAACGCCCGTCCACGTTGCCCTTCTGGCGGGCGTAGTAGAAGAACTCGACAGGCCTGATCGTCGCCGTGATGACGATAAGGCGCGGGGCCACCTCGCCCTTGTTCTGTACCGAGCCTTCGCAGGCGAGGCGTTGTACGGATCAAGCAGCAGCAGCCAGTCGTTCGCATCCATCGCCGAGGCCCGCAGATCGTCCAGCAGCAGCACCTCCTCGCCTCGCCAGTCATCAAGCGGGTTCCCCGTCGCGGCCCGGTAGACCTGCCACCGCTCGCCGTGCGCGTTCGCCGCGTTGATCGCCTCGGTGATGAAGTCCGTGGCGAACCGGGTCCTGCTGATCCCGGCATCCCCATGGACGAACACCACGTGCGTCGAGAACTCACCGGCGCGGAGCTCGCCGCCGCCCGGTATGCGCGGCGCTGGCCGCAGGCCGACAGCGCGTCGTCGATCTCCCGCTGATGCCGCGAGTAGATGTCGAACAGCTCGTCCGTGAGCATGATCTGATCCCGCGTGAACTCGCCCTGGAGCACGCGCTCGCGCATGTCCTCGAAGTTCTCGGCGACGACCTTCTTCTTCACGTGCGCGCGCCCCTTGAGCCAGGTCTCCGACGCTGGGCGTCGATCCCGAGGTAGTCAGGCCCACGCACCGTAGCGACCTCCGAAGGCGCGTATTGGTGCTTTGTCCGCGTACTTCACGTGCGCTCAGATACGACAGCATGTTGTCGTAGGCGTACCGCCCGCGGCCCGGCTTCGACGTACTGGGGCTCGACGCCGATGCCGAACGCGAGCCGATCCAGCGGTGCGCTCTTCGCACGGCTGGCGAACTTGATGACCGCGTGCAGGTGATTGGGCTTCGGCTCGATCACCAGAGCCTCTCCGTGTCGCTCCAGACCCTCGCGCTCGTCCTTGTCATGCACGATGCCGTAGGCCCTCGACGACCTCGCAGCCGGTGGCCTCGAGCCGCTGCACCATCGTAGGCGAGGATCGCCTCGGCTCCCGTTGGAGCAGCGCGGCCCCTGTTCGGGTCCTCGGCAGCCCAGGTCCAGTACGACGGATCGAGGTACTGCGTGAGCCCGATGCTCGTCGGGTTGTTCTCCTGCTTAGCCACGGCGACCACCCCCGCCGCGGACAGCGCGGAGGGCCTCAGAGAGAGTGCGGCGCCTAAATGACCCCTATTGACCCCCAAATGAGACCCAAAATGATCCCACGAGGCCACGCGACGGAGCGCGGGCGGAAACCGACCGCTGACCAGGCACGTTAGTTGCAGGACGCGGCACCGACAAGCCCTCTGCCGCGCCCGTAGGAACGAATGAGGCCCTGAAACTCTTAGAGTGCGAAGCACGGCTGCGGACCGTCATCACGACGACGGGCAGCTGCCTTCGGCGGGTGCCAGCTAGCCTCTCCGGGCGGGTCAGGTCGGCGGGAGCGGTGCTGAGGTTGCGTGCGTCGGCGCGCATCAGCGACCACCGCCCCGGCCGTAGCGCTTGATGACAGCCTGGTGCGTGACGCTGCGGGCGTCGCCGATCTTCGCCCAGGTCACCCCATCGGCGCGGGCGTCGGCGACGGCGATCTCGACGGACCCTCCAGCACGGAGCGGGAGCACGCCGAGGTCGTAGAGACGTGCCCTCGACCTCGGCGAGGGAGGGGTCGCCCCTGTCGCCAGCGGAAGCCGTTCACGTGGTCGAAGGCGGCGGAGTTGGCGCTCATCAGTGACCACCGCCCATCACGGCGGCGACCGCGGCGCGCTGTCGCGGGGTCAGTGGCGTGCGAGCCAGGCGTTCACCGGCCAGACGACCAGCAGCAGGAGCGGCGGCGATGACGGGATCGAGGCCGTCTGCCTGCGGAGAAGGAGTGGAGCCCCTGATCGAGGCCAGGGGCGGTCGAGCGCGGATGCGCGGGGAACGTCGATAACGACAGACATCGGAAGTCCCTCAGACATGAGGATCTTCCGGTTCCCCCGCCACGGTACTGGGCTGTTTGACCGGCTACTCATCCGGGAGCAGAACCCCGCGCTTCTAAGTCGCGGCCCCGGTGGGATCTTTCTTGTCTGCAACTATTCTCCCACGAGTCGACCCCACCATTGCAATGACGAGTCGACTCATGAGTCAGTCGCGACGCGGCTCTCATCCGAATCAGGTCGGGGTCGAATTTCACGTGACCGGGCGTGATGGGCTCGATGATCACCGTCACCAGCTCGTCCACGAGCATCCGGCGGCGGTCCACGTCCAACACCTTCCACTTCGCCTCGACCACCTCGCGGCGCTCCGCGGTGCCGACCGGCCTCGACGTCCGCGAGCAGCTTTCGCCGTCGCCGACACCGAACGGTCGAGCAGCTCCGCGTCGATCTCGTCGATGCGGGCCTTCACGTCGCTGATCGCCGCTGCTATCTCCAGGACCGGCTGATGGATGTCGCGCAGCAGCGGGCTCAGCCCTTCACCCGATCGACCAGGGCGTTCCGCCCGTCAGCAGCGCCCTCGCGATCCGGCCCATCGTCCTCCTGTGAGGGTCAGTCGAGGTCGCGCCCGTCCACCGAGGAGGTGACGCGCGAGCAATCTCGCTCGCGACGATCGCATCGACGGGCCTGCGCCCGTCGGCGGATGGAACCGCCTGGCGCAGCGGTCACGTGGCGAGCTTGACGTGGTGTCGTCCTCGAGACCGCAAAAGGCCGCTCGGACTTCCACAGCCCATCGTGACAGGAGGATGCATGGGTCGGCTGGTCGCTGCCCGGTCCTGAGCGCACGTTGTCCAGCTGGCCGAGCGTGGCCTCGCGCGTCGGGCAGGTGAGGATGGGCTGGTGATGAACGCGCGCCCTGATCGGGTACGAGCTGCCTGACCGGCGTAGTGCTTGGACTGAGCACAGTAAAGCGGGTGGCGCGAGGGTGTCGTGAGCCAGCGCGTCGCGAGAGCTGACGCACGTGCGGTGGATGGCTGCGCGCAGGTCCTCGTGATCGCCGATCGACAGGGACGGCTCGTCGAGTACGCATCGCAGCGCCGGGCCGTGCGGCGGCTGCCTCCTCCTCGTCAACCTCGCCGTCCAACCGACCGCCTTCCAGTCGGACGGGATGCGCGCGCGCAGCACGCTCGTTTGACCTGACGGTCGCTCGGCCTGATGTCGCGCAACGCCCAGCGTACCTGGGCCTGGCGGGAGTGCTGCTCGCACGCGATCGTCGCGCGCGGAGCCCCGTCCGCGGTGATCCCGGCTGGCCGGCCTTCAGTCTGGCATCTGATCGACCGCCACCAGATCCCGGCGGAGGAGGCGGCCCTGGGAGTGGCGAGGTTCGGACAGGACTATCTCGACCACAAGGGAGGCCGTTCCCCGCCGGCTGGTGCTACGCGCGCGTGCAACCCAGGGTGGCACTGACCTCTTCCGCCGGCGCTGACGAGTGGGTGGCGCCTCGAGGCGGTGACGCGCTCGCGCGGACGGTTCGAATGTCCTGACGGTGCTGTGTAGCTGTTAGGCTGCATGAGCAGCCCGTCTGCTCGGACCATCTACGGATGCGTGTCGCGGCCCTGGCGACCCCGACGCGCCGCGCAGGCGCTCAAGGAGGCCGTCGAGATCGCCGTCGGCGCCGACAGCGATCGGCGTCAACGGCGCCTACTGGCGTCCACCACTATCGCCCGCCAGGCCGCCGTCGCTCATCCTGCGCTGCTGCTCCGTGCGGCCGGCGCTCGCGCCCGCGCACCGAGGTCAGGCACGGCGTCACCGACATGCGCCACGGTGAAACCTCGCTCTACCTCGGCCGAGGAGGTCGCCGCCCCTCGACCTGCTCACCGACCAGCGCATCGCCATCGGCATCTCCCCTGCGGCTCGCTGGAGCAGGCCTCCGCGGCTGGGAGACCCGGTACACCGGCGGCGCCGACCCCGCGGAGCCGACGCGCCACGCCCACACCGCCCAGTTCCTCGATGCCGTCCAGGCGTCCCGCAGGCGGACCTCGACACCAGCGGCGGTCATGGCACCCGGCGCGCGCTCCCCGCCTGCAGCATCGAACCGCACGCCCCCGGCGTGGACCGCCGCCCTGTGGTGCCGGCCTGCGGGAGACCGCCGAGGGGACCATCTCGCCAGGGCCTGAACCCCCGCGAGCTCGACCCTCCTGACCGAGGCCACCGGGTGAGGGCCTCCACCTCCAGGCCGAGCAGATCCAGGCTACCGCGAGGCGTGGAAGGAGGCCGTCACGACTGACCTCTGCGCGTGAGCGCTCTCGCGCTCCATCTTCCCGATCGTCTCCGAGGTCGACCGCAGAGTTCTTCGCCCTGCGCGGCGAGGACCCCACGACCAGATCGGCGCTCATCGACGGCCTGTAGTCGACTCGGGCGCACCCACGCCGCTGAGCCCGACGTCCTCGATCGAGCAGCCTGCCCGGGACGAGGCGCCCATGCCGCTGACACCCGTCATGCTCACCATCCCCAGCCAGCTCGGCGTCGACTTCCCAACCTCCACATCCTGCAGGCCTTCGCTGAGCACGTCGCCCTGGCACTGGCTGGCAGCCCAACACTGCCGGACCGGTGACGGGCTACTCCCTGGAGGCGTAGACCTCCGGCACCGGTCGCCGTCCCGTCCGGTCGCGATACGGTTCCGTGCATGGAGGACGCAGGCGATCAGGCCCGGTGGTCGCGGTGGATGGAGCACCACCCAGGTGGTCCTGTACCTGGGGGCGCTCGCGGCCGGCGCCGGCCTGGGGCTGACTGCTCCTGCAGCCGGCCGCCTTCTTGAGGCGGCGATCTCCCCGGTGCTGGTCACGCTGCTGTACGCGACCTTTCTCGGCGTCCCCTTCCATCGCCTGCAGGGCCGCCTTCGCCGACGCCCGGTTCTATGACGGCGCTCTGGTCATCAACTCCTGGTGGTGCCGGCGGTGGTCCTGCCTCTGTCCCGGCTGGTCGCCGATGAGCTGGGGCCTCTGGTCGGCACCCTCCTGGTACTCCTGGCGCCCCTGCGTCGACTACGTCATGGTCTTCACCCGTCTGGGCGGCGGCGCATGGTCGCGGATCCTGGCGGCATCTCCGGTGCTCATGCTCCTCCAGGCCCTCGTCCCGCCACCGTGGCTGGCCGTTGCCGCCGGCTCACCTGGGGCCCAGGCGGTGGTATCAGCTGGCAACCCCTTCGCGCAGGCTTTCGTCCTCATGCGATCGCACTGCCCATGGGGCTGTCGATCCTACGCGGCGCGCCGCACCCCGGTTCCGGTCCGCCGCCCGGCCTCGCTTCAGCGACGACGGCGCCTCATGGTTCCGCTTTTGCATGATGGCGACCCTGGTGCTCGTCGTCGCCTCCCAGGTTCCCTCGACGTCGCCTCCCGGCCCGACGTCGTCGCCCGGGTGTTCCCTCTCGTGACTTTCTGCTCTGGTGATGCCGGCTGTGGGAGATATCGCCGGGCGCATGGCCCCGCCAGGGACGTCAGGCGCGCCTGGCCTCGCCTTCTCCGGACCACCCGTAACTCGCTGGTGGTTCTGCTGTTGGCTCTGGCGCTGCCCTGATTCCCATGGGGATGGCACCGATTGCGGTGGTGACTCAGACCCTGGTGGAGCTCGTGGTCATGGCAGTCGGTGTCCGTCTGCTTCCCGCCTTATCTCGATAGAGCGGGGACAGAGGGTGTGAGAGAGAAACCGCCGCAATGATGTCGATAAACGACGTGGCCTGTGGGTCTCGGACTCTCGAGCCCCACAGGCCCCCTGTCGTTGAGGGTGGCATCGCCTCTGGATCCCATATTCCAGAGGGACTCAACCCTCCTTCGCCAGAGGTCTCACGCCGAGCCCCTCATCAACTCGGGCGGCCTCGAAACTGATCGGTCATCGGGCTCCCCAACCCTCGCGACCAGTTCCGTCCGGCGGCGGTCACTATAACCCACTGCCCTGTGGGAGCACTTCAATGTACCTGAGAATATTCTGGGAATCGTCTACGGAATTTGTTTCGTTTTTCCGAGGTTGGATACTGCCCTTTTTCTTAAGGGGGTTAAATGGCGTTAATCTCAGTGTATTTTAAACGGCATAGGCAATCCTTCTGCGTTGATTCCTCTCAGGTGTTGTCCCGGAAAGTGGTGTGTATTGTTCAGCCGTCCAACCGTCAATCAACGGTGGAAGGTGTGTTGTCCGCCCGACGCTGGATGCCGCGGCCCCTCGATCTCCAAGGAGCAGTCGCTTTGCGCCGCAGGTCACCGGAGCCGTTCAGCGAGGTGGGGTCGACCAGCTCTTCTTCTCCACCACAGACGCGCGTGGCGTCATCCGCCACCGAACAACGTCTTCATTGAGCTCTCGCGCTACCGGCGTGATGAGCCTCCGGCGCCCCGCACAACATCATCCGCCACCCGGAGATGCCCGGTGGCGCCTTCAAGGCCATGGGACACCTCAAAGGCCGGCAGCCCCTTCGCCGCCTACGTGCGCAACCTCGCCGCCGACGGCAGTGAGTACGACGTCTTCGCCACCGTCACCCCGCTGTCCGACGGCGGCTACCTCGGTGCGCACCCGACCGGTGTGCTCCGACCTGTTCGACACCGCCTGCGCCATCTACAGCGACGCTCGCGCCGTCGAGGACCGAGGCCATCGATCGCTGGGGCCAACCGTCGGGCGGCGGCCGAGGAGGGCTGGGCCGCATCGCCGAGATGCTGGCCGGGAGCGGGCCTGTCCTCCCACGAGGAGTTCCAGAACACGGCCCTGCCGGCGGAGGTGGCGCGTCGGGAGGAGTCTCTCCGACGGTATCCCGGTGCGCCCCGACGCCACCGGGGACCTGCGCGTCATGCTCGACTCGGTCACCAGGATCGCCGCCGGGCTCGACTCTGGATGTCCGGTCAGCAGCAGCTCGCCGAGCTCTCCGCCTCCCCTCAAGGCCGCGGGGAAGGGACTGACCCGGACCCTGGAGGACCCTCGCCTGAGTGCTCGAGCACATCGCCGCCCTGGACCGCTCCGACCCCCGGGTCAAGCCCCTGGCCGACCTGCTGGACCCTGTGGGACCCAGATGCAGGGTCCTGGTCAGCCCCCTCGTGGCGAGGCTCGTCGACACCCTGGCCCAGCCTCGACACCAACGGCGCCCGCACCCGCTTCCGCATCGCCCCTGGCCCGTCTGCACACCACCATCAGCTCGCTGTTCACCGTCGAGCTCATCGACGGCGTCGGAGACCCGCAGTACTCGGCGCAGGCCATCCCCTGACCCTCATCGAGTCGCTCCGTGAGGGCATCGCCGAGATGGAGCGTCAGGCTCAGGCCCACCGTGCGCTCGCGGCCCAGGCGGTCGCCCTACATCGGCGAGGCCAGCCGCATGATGACGATCCCGAACCAGCTCCTCATGCTGTGGACTGGTTCGGCTGCGTCGAGCGACCCGGAGCTGCCCGCCACCGCCGCAGAGTCTCTCCAGTGCCGCCTCCGGCGTGGTCGAGTCCGTGGGCCGTCGCCTGGCCGAGCTCGACGACCTTGCCGCCCGCTGCCAGGCCACTCATGTCGCCGACAACTCGCGGAGCTGGGGAGGCCCTGACTCCTTCACGACGGCGGCCGGGTGCCTGTCGCCCTGAGCTGAACTGGGTGCGGCGCCGGTCGGCGAACGTATCCGTTCACCAACCGGCGCCGCTGCGCTGACCGGAGTGCTGAGGCGGGCTCTGCCGCGCCCCGACCGGGCCTCAGTCGGGCTCGGTCTCGCAGCGCGGGCGCTCCTGAGCCGTTGCTCAGTGGGACGCTGCCCCGGGCAGTCCACCCGTCGGTCCTGCACGGGAGCTTGTCGGTGAGGCGTACCCGTAGGGGCTGGGCTGCTGCGGCCCGGTGGACCGGCCGCGCTCGGGGTGCTGAGAGGCGCCCTGTCCGACAGAGCGCGGTTCCCACCGGAACGGGCACGGAACGGGGAGGCCCAGCGCAGCTCATCGCGAGGGATCTCGTAGACCACACCCGGGGTAGCGACCGAACTGCTCCTCGCTGGGCACGGCCGAGGAGGTGGAGTTCAGCACCGCGAGCATCTGCTCCGGCGTCGGCCACGAACCGGACCGCCCGCCGCCGCTGGGAGCCGACGGCGGGAACCAGGCCGTGGACTCCGGCGGGCGGATCATGATCCGCCCCGGGCGGCTGCGGTCGCGCAGGGCGTGGGCGCGCCAGGTGATGACCGGGTGCGTGGACCGCCAGACGGTCACGTGGAGCCACAGTCCCTTCTCCCGCGTGGCGCGATCCGCCACGGGCGTGGGTGTTGACCTCGGCCCCCAGGTACTTGCCGCCGGAGAGCACCCCACGACCCCGGGCACGCCCCTCAGGCGCGTAGGTGTAGCCGTGGTTGTCCGCCGTGTACTCCTGGGCCCGAACCAGCGCTTTGCCCAGAAGCGGGACGTTGAGGCCGAGGGTGACGAACAGCAGACGCAGCATGGAGATGTGACCCGCGGCGAGGTGCCCGACCTCGTGCCCGATCACGAAGCGCAGCGCCTCAGGGTCGCGGGCCCGGCCACCGATCTCGAACAGGTCGGAGTGGACGACCACGAAAGCGCCGGTAGCCGTGGCCGGCTGCGAAGGCGTTGATCTGACCGTTGCCCATGGTCACGTAGGCATCGGGAACCCGGCGCAGACCGAACTGCCGGGCCGCCTCGACCACCATCCGATAGCCCTCCGGGAACTGGGTGGGACTCATCTGGACCGCGGTCGCACGGAGCTTGGCGTACAGCATCGCGCGCGCCACCCACAGGATGATCGGGATGACGGGCACCAGCAGGAGGAACCGCGCGCCGCCGCCCGCCTCGCTGAGGAAGAAGTCGCGAACCTGAGCCCCCAGGCCGGTCGGTTCAGGTACGGCCACCAGCCAGATCACCAGGGCGATCCACGCCAGGTAGGCAAGTGCAGTCGCCAGGCTCGTCACGACCAGGAGCGGGATCTCGGCAGGGTGACGCAGCTGACGGATGCCCTTGAAGCCGTGAATGGTCGCGCCATTGAACATCCGTGGACGGGAGGTCGGTACGGCCGGCGGCGTCGGGCCAGGAGAGCCGAGGGCGGTGGATGGAACATGTGGTGGCATGACGGCAACTTAAACGACTCGCCGCTGGATTCATCTCCTGCCCCAGGAGGATCTTCGCCTCCGGCGTATCGGCCGTCTGGTGGGAAAAGGTGTGGTTGGTCGCTTCCCGCGAACGGCGCTGTCGCTCCAGCAGTCCTGCAGGAGGTGGGGAGCCGGCGGGACCTGACGCCGTCGATCGCGACCCCGTAGGCTCCTGCCCGTGCCGCACTCCGCATCTCCGTCCTCACCGTTCCTGTCCTCGCAGCCTCTGCCCTCCCTGTCCGGGAACCCGGACCACACCGTGCCCTGGGGCATGCAGATCGCCGTGCGCTACGACAAGGTCCACCCGCCCCGGAGGATCGACGTCGCCGAGGCGGCCGCGCGCGCCGTCGTCTCCCTCCTGGCCTCGCCCGCCGCTGCCCCGGGCGGTCGTGGAACCCGGCCGTCGACTACTGGCGCGACGGGCGCATCCGCAAGCTCGTGCGTCGGGCCCGCGGCAAGCGCTGGGAGGAGGTCCAGGCCATCGACGGCGTCACCGTCACCCAGGACGGTCCGGCCGGCTGGGGGCAGGCTGCCGCCCGCGCCTTCGTCCCCGGGCCGGTGCGCCCCCTGCCCGGGGCCCCTGGCCAAGACCCAGGTGGAGGGCACCCACTTCCCACCCGGTGACGAGCTGCCCCCGCCGCCCGCCGAGATCACCGCGCGCGTCGCCCAGGACCCGGCCGCGGCCGAGCAGATCGCGCTCACGGCGGCGTCGGCCTCCACCGGCGCCCTCGTGACGATCGAGGTGACCCCCTGCACGAGATGACCTCGGGCAAGCTGGCCGCCCAGTGCGGCCACGCCGCCCAGCTGGCCTGGGAGAGCAGCGCCATGCCGCCCGCCCTGAGACAGGGCCTGGGCCGACGACGGCTACCGGGTGCGCGTCGTCGTGCCCAGCCGGGAGCAGTGGAGACCACCACCCGGCCCGTCAGCGTCACCGACGCCGGCTTCACCGAGCTCGACGGCCCCACCGAGACGACCCGCGCCTCCTGGTGAGGGAGGTTCCTCAGCGATCAGCGTGCTCGGGCTCCGCACCCGCGGAACACCCACAGCCGGATGAACACGTAGAGGTAGATGCCCTCGCAGCAGGCCGAGATGACGCGCGCCAGCTCGGCGTTGACCCCGAACCAGTGCAGCAGCGAGGACAGGCCCAGGATGAAGATGACGTACTGGCTGACGACCCCGGCCATGTAGCCCGCCCCCTGCTGGACGACGTGCCCGTGGGCCTGGAAGTTCAGCCACCGGTTGAGCAGGAAGGAGTAGACGGCCGCGATGGCGTAGCCGACCGTGACCGCCACCGGGGTAGAACCAGTGGAGGTGGTTGTAGAACACCCACAGGCAGGTGATGTCCAGGAAGAAGGCGGAGCCGTTGATGATCGCGTAGCCGATGAAGGTCACCGGCAGCCGACGGCGCACGAAGCCCGGCAGGACGGAGTGGATCGCCGTGATGAGGCGCAGGAAGACCTCCGGGGCGCGGCGGGTCGTGGAGGCGGAGGACTCGACGGTGGACGCAGCTCCTTCAGCGGTCGTGGTCCCGGGGGCCCGGTCGTCCGTCGCGGTTCCTGCCATGAGGTGTCCTTCCCTGTGAACGCTCCTGTCAGGGGGAGTCTTCCCCGACCGCGCCGGCTGGGCAAGTTCCGAAAAGGAGGAACAGTGGCCCGCCGGCTCATCCTTGCGGCGCAGAGGCGGCCGGCGTCAGGGCCTGGGCGACCTCACGGCGCAACAGCTCGCCGCCGGCGTCGGCCGGGTGGTGGATAGTGCGCAAGCCCACCTCGCGGGCCGCGGCGATGTTGGTGGCGCTGTCATCGACGAACAGGGCCTGGTCCGCCTCCACCCCTGCGAGCTCCAGCAGCCGGTGGAAGTAGGCGGCATCCGGCTTGGCCACCCCCAGCGTGCAGGAGTAGCCGTCGATGTCGCACAGGCCGTCATAGCCCAGCTGCTCGCGCATCCAGGCCCGACGCTCCCACTGCTGATTGGTGGCCAGGACCGTGGTGTAACCCGCCTCGCGCAGGTCCCTCACCAGCTGCCAGGCCACAGGGTCGGGCGTGGCCCGGTGCCACATCTCCAACAGGTCCGATGCGCGCAGCTCCAGCCCCAGGTTGCTCACCACCCGCTCCAGCAGCTCGGTGAGGGTCTCCCGACCTGCCAGGGCGTCGGTCTCACCATCGATCATGGCCTGGGCGAAGGCGGGTCCGCTGCCGCGGGTCAGCGCCTCGCCCCACGGGGGTGCCGATGAGCTGCAGAACGCCGTCGGCATCGAGCAGGACGGCGCGCACGGGCGTGGACGAGGCGGACGGGATGACCGGCTGAGAGATACTCACACCCCGATTCTGCCCTACCTCGCGGTGGGTTTCGGTCGGGAGGTCGGTCGGGGCGTGGGGCGCACCGGTGGAAGACTGGGACCATGACTGATGCCGCCAGCACGCCCACCAGCGCCCCCACCCGTGACGCCGCCGCGATCCTGCGCGACGACGACGCCTACACCGACTCCCTCATCGACTTCGTCACCGCCTCGCCCAGCTCCCTACCACGCCGCCGCCGAGGTCGCCCGCCGCCTGGAGGCAGCCGGCTTCACCGGCGCCGACGAGACCGTCACCTGGCAGGAGGACCTGCCGCGGCGCGGCTACGTCATCCGCGACGGCGCCATCGCCGCCTGGGCTCTGCCCGAGACACTCAACCCGGGCGCGGGCCTGCGCATCGTCGGCGCCCACACCGACTCCCCGGCCCTCAAGCTCAAGCCCGCCGCCGCCCTCGTCCGCTCCGGCTGGCAGCTCATCAACGCCGAGGTCTACGGCGGCCCCCTGCTCGCCTCCTTCCTCGACCGCGAGCTGGGCCTGGCCGGACGCCTGACCACCCGCGACGGCGCCGTCCACCTCGTGCGCACCGGCCCCATCGCCCGCGTGGCCCAGATCGCCCCGCACCTGGACCGCAGCGTCAACGACACCCTCCACCTGGACCGCCAGACCCACCTGCTGCCCCTGTGGTCACTGGCCGGACCCTGACGCCGCCCCCGACGCCGTCGAGACCCACCTGTGCGAGATCGCCGGCATCGACCCGGCCGAGCTCGCCGGCCACGACGTCCTGACCTACCCCACCCAGGCGCCCGCCCGCTTCGGCCGCGACGGAGAGTTCCTGGCCTCCTCCCGCCTGGACAACCTCTCCTCCGTCCACGCCGGACTGGTCGCCCTCGAGGCGCTCGCGGCCGCCGGGCCGAGCCCGCCGAGCCCGTCATCCTGGTCGCCTTCGACCACGAGGAGGTCGGCTCGGACACCCGCTCCAGGGGCGGGCGGCCCCTTCCTCGAGACGCCCTGCGGCGCCTGGCCCGGGTCCTGGGCGTCAGCGGTGACGGCCTCGAGGCCCTCCTGGCCCGCTCGACCTGCGTGAGCGCCGACGCCGGGCACTCCGTCCACCCCGCCTACGCCCCACCTGCACGACCCGGCCGTCCAGCCGCTCATCAACCACGGGCCCCCTGCTCAAGATCAACGCCCAGCAGCGCTACGCCACCGACGCCGCGGGCGCCGCGATCTGGGCGCGGGCCTGCACCGCCGCGGGCGTGCCCAGCCAGGACTTCGTCTCCAACAACGCCGTGCCCTGCGGCTCCACCATCGGCCCCATCACCGCCACCCGCCTCGGCATCACCACGGTCGACGTCGGCGTGCCCCTGCTGAGCATGCACTCGGCCCGCGAGATGGGCGGCGTCAAGGACGGCCCCTGGCTCGCCCAGGGCCCCTGCACGCCCTACTGGCAGGGGGCCTGAGCGTGGCGGGGGAGCAGGTCGGCCGCAGGGCCGGCCGGACTCGCTGATCCGCGCTGCCGGGCGTGCACGGCGCCGACCCCTGCCCCTGCGGCAGCGGCGCAACCTACGCCCAGTGCTGCGAGCCGCTCCACGACGGCGCCCCGGCGCCCACCGCCCAGGCCCTCATGCGCTCGCGCTACACGGCCTTCGTCGTCGGCGACGAGGACTACCTCTTCCGCACCTGGCACCCGCGCACCCGCCCCGAGGGGCCCTACTGCCACCCCGGGACCCGGTGGACGGGACTGGCCATCCACGAGACCGTCGACGGCGGGGCGGACGACGAGACCGGCATCGTGGAGTTCACTGCCACCTACCGCAGCGGCGACGGGCGCGGGGGAGTGGTGGACGACGCCCTGCGCGAGCGCTCCCGCTTCACTCGCCGCGCCGGCCGCTGGCTCTACCTCGACGCCGTCGGATAGGGCCGGCGGCCCAGGGGTGACCGGAGCGGACGGGACGGATGGAGTCCCCTCAGCTCCAGGTGCCGCGCCAGTACTGGATGGGCCAGGGGGCCTCGTCCCAGGAGCGCACCCCCAGGTCGGCCGCCCAGCGCAGCGGCAGGTAGGGGTCGCGCAGGGCGGCCCGGCCCACGGCGATCGCGTCGGCCTGCCCGGCGATGAGCGCCTGCTCGGCCTGGGCCGCGTCCTCGATGAGACCCACGCCCACCACCGGGACGTCGCTGCCGGCGACGGCCTGCTTGACCTGCTCGGGCCAGCGGCAGCTGGTAGCCGGGCCCCACCGGCACCGCGGCCGGGACGTTCCCGCCGCTGGAGATGTGCAGGACGTCGACGCCGGCCTCCACCAGCTCGCGGCTGAAAGCGGCGGTCTCCTCGCCGGTGACGCCGCCCTCGGCCCAGTCCGAGGCCGACAGGCGGATGTCGAGCACCGTCTCCGGCCCGATGGCCTCGCGCACGGCCCGCACCACCTCAAGCGGGAAGCGCTGCCGGTTCTCCACGCTTCCGCCGTAGGAGTCGGTGCGCTGGTTGGACAGGGCGGAGCGGAACTCGTGGATGAGGTAGCCGTGGGCCCGTGGATCTCGACGACGTCGTAGCCCGGCCTCGACGGCGCGCCGCGCGGCCGCCGCGAAGGCCTCCACGAGTCTGCCGATCCCGGCCTCGTCCAGCTCGGTGGGAACCGCGTGCTGGGGAAGGGGATCGCGCTGGGGGCCAGCAGCCCCAGCCCTCCAGGGTGCCGGTGCGCGCCCTCCACCTTGGGGCGCCACGGAGGGGTCCCCCGACTTGCGTCCCGCCGTGCCCGATCTGGATGCCCGCCAGGGCCCCGCCGGCGTGGATCGCCTCCACCAGGCGGCGCTGGCCGGCGACCTGCTCATCCGACCACAGCCCCAGGTCGTTGGGGGACAGGCGCCCCTCCGGGGTGACAGCCGTGGCCTCCACGATGACCGTGCCGAAACCGCCCACCGCACGGCTGGCGTAGTGGGTCACGTGCCAGTCGGTGACGACGCCGTCCTGCGCCTCGACCGAGTACATGCACATCGGCGGCAGCCACAGGCGGTTGCGGGCGGTCAGCCCGCGCATGGTCATTGGCTCAAGAATGCGCAGCGCGCTGGAGGTGCTCATGGCCTCACGCTACTCTCCCGACCGCTCGGCCGACATGGGGCGGGAATCACCCGTGCGATGGCGCCCATGGACCCATAGGCTCCCGGGCGTGAGCCCACGTCCCGTCCCCGTCTACCGACCCTCGACCACCGGCCCGCTCCCATCACCCACGGACCCGACGACGTCGCCCTCGTCTTCGAGAGCGGCGGCATGCGCGGGGCCTACACGGCCGGCCTCGTGCGCGTCATGCTGGAGGCCGGGCTCTCCTTCCCCTGGGTCGGGGGCATCTCCGCGGGCTGCACCAACACCTGCAACTTCGTCTCCCGGGACACCTGGCGCACCCGTGAGGCCTACCTGGGGCTGACCACCGACCCCCAGGCCGGCGGCTGGGGCAGCTTCGTGACCGGCAAGGGCTACTTCAACTCCGAGCACATCTACCTGCACACCTCCGCGCCCGACGAGTCCATCCCCTTCGACTGGGAGACCTTCGCCGCCTCACCCACCACGGTGCGTCTGGGCGCCTTCCGCTGCGACACCGGCGAGGAGGTCTACTGGGGCCTGGAGGACATGCCCACCATGGGCGACCTGCTGGTGCGGGCCCGGGCGTCGTCGTCGATGCCGGTGCTCATGCCCATGGTCGAGGTCGACGGCGCCCCCTACGTGGACGGCGCCGTCGGGCCCACCGGCGGCTTCGCCATCGACGCCGCCCGCGCGGACGGCTACGACAAGCTCCTCGTAGTCATGACCCGCCCCGAGGGCTACCGCAAGCCGCCCATGCGACGCCACGAAATCGAGATTCTCCAGCGGCTCTACCCCCGCTACCCGGCTCCCTGGTCCAGGCCGTCATCGACCGCCCCTGAGAACTACAACCGCACCGTCGAGGAGCTGGAGCGCCTGCGCAGCCAGGGGCGCGTCTACCTCTTCCGGCCCGAGCGCATGCCCATCGCCAACGGCGAGCTGCGCTACGACCGCATCGTCACCGCCTTCGAGGCCGGGCTTTGGCCCAGGCCCGCCGCGAGCTGCCCGCCATCGAGGCCTTCCTGGCGAGCTGAGCTCAGTGCGGCAGGGCGACGCCGTAGCGGGTCGATGTCCTGGCCCTCATCGAAGCCGAAGGTGATGATCGGGGGCACCGGCTCACCGCCGTCGAGGGAGGCGGCCAGCAGGTCCAGGACGTGGCGCTCGTGCGGCGGGACCGCCTCGGGCAGGTCGGTCAGTGAGAACCAGCGCAGACCCCCGTTCTTGGCCGGCTCGCGCACGCTCGGCGTACCCGCCCAGGTGCGCAGTGTGAAGAACAGGTCGATGCGCTGCTCCAGAGCCGCGCCGCCCAGGTCATTGGTGCGGTGCATCGCCGTCAGCGCGTCGAGGTCCTTCGCCTCGACGCCGATCCCCAGCTCCTCGTCGGTCTCGCGCACAGCCGTCTCCAGGACGCTCTCGGCGGCCTCGACGTGCCCCGAGGCGCCGCAGGCCCAGTGCCCGTCCATGTAGCCGGTGTTCCGCCGCAGCTGGAGGAGCACCTGGGTCGCGCTGCTCGCCGCCCCGGCGTCCCGGTCCACGGCGCCCGGAGCGGGACGCAGGAGGTAGACGTAGGCGGCGGGAACGAGGGTGAAGGAGTGGGCGGCCATGGCGACCACCGTAGACCAGGTGCCGGAGCGAAGCCGGGACGGGCGGAGGATATGAGGGAGAACGGTCGGGATACGGGAGACAGGGACTCATGAAACCATCAGGAATGTAGGCGATGCTCCGGTGCAGTCAGTCATCAGTGGCCGTCTGCGGCAGTTCTGCAGCGTGCCCGTCCTGGGGCATCTGAGAATCACCTCGACGGTAACGCTGCCGGCTCGACGTCGGACAACCAGGATCCACCCTGGGGTGACGGGAGATCTCGGACCCAGTCCCGCGGACCCGACGTCGCCGCCGACCGTCAGTCGTCGACACGATCAATGATGACCGATGCCGACCTGAGCCCGACCGACGCCCCGATTGACGTCGATTGACGACGCTGCCTGAGGAGGACCCGATGCAGACCAGCCTTACTCGGCTCACGGCCGACGACGGAACGCGTCTGGTCGTGCACATCTGGCTCCCCTGAGTGGCTCATCGACGGCTCCCTCCTGGTGGCCGACGCCCCCGAGACCGACTCCCCAGCGCCCACCTCGGCCGCGACGCGCCCACAGGTACCCGGCGCCGCCCGCCCCCGGGGCATCATCGTCATCGCCCACGGCATGGCCGAGCACGCCTCGCGCTACGCCCGCTTCGCCGCCTCGGCGGTGGAGGAGGGCTATGCGGTCCTGGCCGGCGACCACCGCGGCCACGGGGCCACCGCCGCCCCGGGCGGCTTCGGCTTCGTTGCCGAGAAGGGCGGCTGGGAGCGGGTCGTGGCCGACATGGGCACCGTCCTGGACGCGGCTCGGCGGGCCTGGCCCGATGTTCCGGTCTTCCTCATGGGCCACTCCTGGGGCTCCTTCCTGGCCCGCGACCTGGCCGCGCGCCGCGGCGGTGAGCTGGCCGGCCTCATCCTGCTGGGGACCGGCTCAGGAACTGGTGCGCTGACCCGTCCCGCCGCCGCGGTCTGTGCCGGGGAGTCCCGGCTGCGCGGCCCGCGCCACCCCTCTCGGCTGCTCAACGCGCTCGCCTTCGGCCCCTACCAGCGCCACTTCGCCCCCAACCGCACCGAGGCCGACTGGATCAGCCGGGACGTTCACGAGGTCGACCGCTACGTCGCCGACCCCTGGTGCGGATTCGTGTGCACCGCCAGCTTCTTCCGCGACCTCGTTGCCGGAGGAAGGGCCGTCAACACGGCCGCCCACGCCGCGGCCGTGCCCGAGGGGCTGCCCATGCTCCTGGCCTCCGGTGATCGGGACCCGGTCGGCGCCATGGGGCGGGGTGTCCAACGGGCCGCCACCCTTTACCGCCGCGCCGGCGTGCGAGAGGTCTGCGTCATCCTCTACCCGGGCGGGCGCCACGAGCTGCTCAACGAGACCAACTCGGGACCAGGTCACCGGCGACATCCTCACCTGGATCGACGGACACCCTGCCCTGAACTGTGAGAACCGACGGGTAATCACGGAGTCTCAGGCGGATACCCGCGTCATTCTTGTAGGAAACCCTACAAGTTGCGCGGTGGCTCTTCGGTGGGAACCGGTCGTTCGTCAACTCTGCGATCCCCGTAGGGTGGAGTCATGGTCACCAAACTCTCCTCCACGTCAACCGCCGGCAGCCTCGCCCACAGTCCCGCGCTCGCCCGCGTTCGCGAGGCCGGCCTGGTCCTGGCCGGAACGCTCTCCCTGATCCTCATCGGTCAGATCACGATCCCCTGCCCTTCACTCCCGTTCCGATCACCATGGGGTACCTTCGCGGCCCCTGGGTGTCGGCGCCGTGCTCGGCTCGCGCCGTGGCGCCCTGTCCGCGCTGCTCCTCGGTGCCCCTGGCCGCTGTTGGGGCCCCGGTCCTGCACGGCTGGAAGGGCGGCGCCATCGTGACCTTCGGTTACGTCGTCGGATACGTCCTCATCGCCCTCATCGCCGGACGCGCCGCCACCGTGTGGTCGCGCCACTCCGGCTCCACGGCATCTCGGGTCGCCACCGGCGTCGCCCTCATGCTGCTGGCCTCGGCCTCGGTCTACATCCCGGGCCTCATCTGGCTGAAGGTCGCCACCGGCGCCAGCTGGAGCACTGCCCTGAGCCCTGGGCCTGGTGCCCTTCATCGCGGGAGACATCCTCAAGTCCGTGGTCGCCACCGGCCTGCTCCCCGCGCGCAGCCGCCTCCGCTGACCGCCTGACGACGCGGGTCGGACCCTCCGTGTGCCCCGCCGTGCTCCGTGCTCGGCGGGGCACACGGGCCTGAGGGCCCGCTTCGGAGCGGTCGGCGGGGGTTAGAGTGCCCGCATGAGTCAGCCCGAAAGGCGGGCCGTACCCGTCCTGTCCGTCACGGACATGGTCTCCCGTCAGCGCCGGATGCAGCCGCACCGACGCTCTTACCGACATGATCGCCCTGGCTCGAGCCGCCGACGCCGCCGGCTATGAGCGCTACTGGCTGGCCGAGCACCACGGCTCCACCACCTACCCTGTCCTCGGCGACCATCGTCCCTCATGGGGCAGGTCCTGGCCGCCACCGAGCGCCTGGGTGTCGCCTCCGGCGGGATCATGCTGCCCAACCACGCCCCGCTCGTCGTCGCCGAGCAGATCGGAACCCTGGCCACCCTCTACCCCGGCCGGGTCGATCTGGGACTGGGGCGGGCCCCGGGCACCGACCGGCGCACGGCCGCTGCACTGCGCCGGCGGGCCTCCGAACCGGGCCGCTTCGCCGAGGAGATCCTGGAGATCCTCACCTACCTCGGTGACGAGCCCGTGCCGGAACGGGTCCCCGGCTCCCTCCTCCTGGGCTCCCCCGGCAATCCCGACGACGCCCTCCACGCCCCTGAGCCCGGCGGCCCCCGCGTGCGGGCCATCCCCGGGGAGGGCACCCACCCGACCGTGTGGGTGCTCGGCTCCTCGGTCAACGGCGCCCGCGTGGCCGGCCGGCTCGGACTTCCCTTCGCCGTGGCCTCGCACTTCGCCCCGGTCCAGGCCGAGGCGGCGATCGCCACCTACCGCTCCGTCCTGGAGTCCCGTACCGAAGACGCTCCCGGCCCTCAGTACGCGCCGGATGTCCCCCGGGTCGCAGCCGCCGTCAACGTCATGGTGGCCCCCAGCCAGGGAGGAGGCCCGCCTGCTGTTCAGCACCGCCATGGCCGCCGCCGCCCGCATCGTCGGCAACCGGCCCGGGCCGCTGGACCCGCCCAGCCAGGACCCCGAGGCCTGGCGCGCCTACGCGCCCGGCCGGGAGGGAGCCGTCGAGGCGGCCATGTCCCTGTCCTTCGTGGGCACGGCCGACGACGTCGCCGCCCGCCTGCGTGAGCAGGCCCGGTGGGACCTCGACGAGATCCTCGTGGTCACCCTACGCCCACGACCCGGCCCTGCGGCGCCGCTCCTACGAGCTGCTCGCCCAGGCCTGGAACGCCTGAGACCACCGGTTTCTCACGGTTTGACGCGCGTTCCACGTGTCGGTCCCTGTTTCCATGGCGGGACGTAGTATGCCCGCCTATGGGCGGCGCCTGAGCTCCCTCAGTGCGCCGGTAACCCTCTGTCCCAGTGACGAATCCCCAGTCGGTTCCATGCCCCATGGAGGTCGCATGAACAACGCCCCTGACAGTGTCGCGCCGTGGCTTCGGGCTCGGCGCGGCCGCCTTCGGCCTGCTCCTGGTCTCAGGATGCTCGCGCGGATCGAGCTCGGAAGGAGGCGGGCTGGGCAGCGGCAGCGGCAAGCTGACCCTGGCCTACAACCCGACGGCCCCCACAAGACCTGGGCCGAGGCCGTGTGCCACTCGGTGTCCAACGTCCTGGGCATCACCATGGAGCCCCTGCCGGTGGCCCAGTTCTCCGAGATGCGCTCGGCCATCACCAAGCACACCCTCCTGGGCGCTTCCGCAGCGGCTGGGTCGGCCGACTATCCGTCGCTCGAGAACTTCCTCAACGCCACCTTCCAGACCGGCGCCAGCGCCAACGACGCCCAGTACTCCTCGAAGACCTTCGACGACCTCCTGACTCAGGCCGCGGCCGCCACCGACCCCCAGACCGCCTACGGCTATTTCCGCCAGGCCCAGTCCCAGCTCTTCACCGACCTGCCCGGCATCCCGCTGTGGTACCAGAACGGGATCGGCGGCTACTCCCGCAACGCCTCCAACGTCGACTTCGACTGGAGGGCCGTCCCGGTCTACGAGGAGGCCCGCTCCAGCGCCAACGGCGGCGTCATCCTGGCCAACACACCGAGCCCCAGAACTCGCTGCTGCCCACCAACACCAACGAGTTCGGTGGTGGGCGGGTCCTCGACCTGATCTATCGCCGGTCTGATCCGCTACGACAAGGACGGTAACGTCATCAACGAGGTGGCCTCCTCCATTGAGACCACGGACAACCAGCACTACACGATCACTCTCAAACCGGGCTGGACCTTCTCCGACGGCAGTCCGGTGACCGCCGACTCCTTCATCAAGGCTTGGAAGTTCGGCGCCCTGCTGTCCAACGCCCAGCTCGGCTCCTCCTTCTTCGAGCGGATCAAGGGCTTCTCCTACGACGAGGACTCCGAGCTGACCGGGTTGACCAAGGTCAATGACCTCACCTTCACAGTCGAGCTGAACGCCCCGGCGTCGGACTTCAAGATCAGCCTGGGGCACTACGCCTACTATCCGATGCCGGACTCCGCCTTCAAGGACATCAAGGCCTACGGCAACAAGCCCGTGGGCAACGGCCCCTACCGGCTCGTCTCCTGGGACCACGACAGCCGGATGGTCCTGGAGCCCAACCCCGCCTACGCCGGCGGGCGCACCGTGGCGAACAAGGGCGTCACCTTCAAGCTGTACACGAGCTACGACTCGGTCTACAACGACCTGCTGGCCGACGCCATCGACATCGCCGACGGAGTCCCCGACTCCTTCCTGCCCATCTTCCAGAAGCAGCTGGGCGAGCGTGCCATCAACAAGCCAGCCGCATACTTCCAGGGACTCGCCATCGACGTCACCCACGAGCACTGGAAGATGGACGAGGAGGGACGCGCCCGCCGTGCCGCCATCTGCCGGGCCATCGACCGCAAGCTCATCTGCGACAAGCTCTATTACGGCACCCGCACGCCCGCCAAGGACTTCACCGCTCCCACCGTTGTGGGCTGGACGCCGGATGTCCCGGGCAATGAGGTCCTCACTTACGACCCGGACGAGGCCAGACGCCTGTGGGCGCGGGCCGAGGCCATCTCCACGTTCTGAGGGAGGAAGAAGGAGACATGCTTCGCTACGTCGCACGCAGGCTGCTGCAGATGGTCCCGGTGTTCTTCGGTGCCACGCTGCTCATCTACGCCATGGTCTTCGCCCTGCCGGGCGACCCGATCGCCGCGCTCGGGGGCCAGCGCTCGCTCAGCCCCGAGGTGATCGACCAGATCAAGGCCAGCTACCACCTCGACAAGCCCTTCATCGTCCAGTACCTGCTCTACCTCAAGGGACTGTTCACCCTGGACCTGGGCCAGTCGCTGCGGGGGACCGAGTCCATCCTCGACGTGCTGGTGCGGGCCTACCCGATCACCATCAAGCTCTCCCTCATGGCCCTGGCCTTCGAGGCCATCGCGGGCATCGGCTTCGGCCTCATCGCCGGGGTGAGGAAGGGCGGCTGGTTCGACGCCACCGTCCTGGTGCTCTCCCTGGTGGTCATCGCCGTGCCCACCTTCGTCATCGGCTTCGTCCTGCAGTTCATCGTCGGGGTCCGCCTGGGATGGCTGCCCGTGACCGCCGGCGAGAGCCCCGGCTTCACCGAGCTCCTCATGCCCGCGGTCGTGCTGGGCGCCGTCTCCTTCGCCTACGTGCTGCGCCTGACCCGTACCGAGGTGGCCGAGAACCTCACCGCCGACCACGTGCGCACCGCCCGGGCCAAGGGCCTGAGCGGGGCCCGCGTCATGATCGTCCACGTCCTGCGCAACTCCCTGGTCCCGGTCGTCACCTTCCTGGGTGCGGACCTGGGGGCCCTCATGGGAGGCGCCATCGTCACCGAGGGCATCTTCAACATCAAGGGCGTGGGAGGCACCCTCTACTCCGCCATCATCCGCGGCGACGGCCCCATGGTCGTGTCCTTCACCACCGTGCTCGTGCTCGTCTTCATCGTCTCCAACCTCCTGGTGGACCTGCTCTACGCCGCCCTGGACCCGAGGATCCGCTATGCCTGAGAACACCACGTCCCCCACTACCCGCCCGGGCCAGGAGCGCTTCGTCATCGCCGACGACGAGATCGGCCTGGGGGCCGTCGACGCCGTCGCCGACGAGTCCGCCCCGGCCTCCGTCTGGGTCGACGCCTGGAGGCAGCTGCGCCGTCGCCCCATCTTCTGGGCGGCCTCGGTGCTCATCGCCGTGGCCGTGGCCTTCTCCCTGGTCCCCGGGCTCATCGCCCCGCGCGACCCCGGCTACTGCACGCTGGTCAACTCCTACCAGGGGCCCTCCTGGGGCCACCCCTTCGGATTCGACATCCAGGGCTGCGACATCTTCACCCGCACTGTCCACGGGGCCCGGGCCTCGGTGAGCGTGGGTATCTTCACCACCCTCATCGTGGTCCTCGTCGGCTCGGCCGTCGGGGCCCTGGCCGGGATTCTTCGGCGGGTTCTTCGACGCGCTGCTCTCGCGCGTCACCGACATCTTCTTCGCCGTGCCCTTCGTCCTGGCGGCCATCGTCGTCATGCAGATGTTCCGCAACGACCGCTCGATCCTCACCGTCATCCTGGTCCTGGCCCTGTTCGGCTGGCCCCAGATCGCCCGCATCACGCGAGGCTCGGTCATGAGCGTCAAGAACGAGGACTACGTGACCGCCTCGCGGGCGCTGGGCTCGGGACGCATGGCCATGCTGCTGCGCCACGTCATGCCCAACGCCGCCGCCCCCATCATCGTGACCGCCACCGTCGAGCTCGGCGTCTTCATCGTCTCGGAGGCCACCTTGAGCTTCCTGGGCATCGGACTGCCCTCCTCGGTTGTCTCCTGGGGCGCGGACATCGCGGCCGCCAAGGACGCCCTCAACAGCCACCCGAGCGTCCTGCTCTTCCCCGCCGGCGCACTGGCCCTGACCGTGCTCGGCTTCATCATGCTCGGCGACGTCGTCCGCGACGCCCTGGACCCGAAGGCCCGCAAGTGACACCCTCCAACGCATCCACCGCCACCGCCTCAGGCGCCTCCGACAAGACCTTCGCCCCCGCGGCCTCCTGGAAGGCCGAGAGCGACCCCCTCCTGGAGATCAGCGACCTGGAGGTCGCCTTCCGCTCCTCGACCGGGCTCGTCCCGGCCGTGCGCAAGGCGAACCTGACCCTCTACCCCGGCCAGTCCGTGGCCATCGTGGGGGAGTCGGGCTCGGGCAAGTCCACCCTGGCCCACGCCGTCATCGGGCTGCTGCCCGGAACCGGTCGGGTCACCGGCGGCACGATCCGCTTCCAGGGCCGCGACATCACCCACCTGGGCACCCAGGAGCTCACCGCCCTGCGCGGCTCCTCCATCGGCCTGGTGCCCCAGGACCCCATGTCCAACCTCAACCCGGTGTGGTCCATCGGCTTCCAGGTCAAGGAGGCGCTGCGGGCCAACGGCCTGGCCGGCGTCGCCGACGACCGCCTCGCCCACCTCATGGCCGAACATGCCGAGCACGGGCACGCGGGGCACGCTGATGCCGACGCGCCCAGAAGGCGGCCACCTCGACCGGCGGGCGCATCGATGTTGACGAGCAGGTGGCCCTCCTGCTGGAGCAGGCCGGCCTGCCCGAGGCCTCCCGGCGGGCCAAGCAGTACCCCCACGAGTTCTCCGGCGGCATGCGCCAGCGCGCCCTCATCGCCATCGGCCTGGCCGCCCGCCCCGACCTGCTCATCGCCGATGAGCCCACCAGCGCCCTGGACGTCACCGTCCAGCGACGCATCCTCGACCACCTCCAGACCCTCGTGCGCGAGCTGGGCACCGCGATGCTCTTCATCACCCACGACCTGGGGCTGGCCGCCGAGAGGGCCGAGCACATCGTCGTCATGCACCGCGGCCGGGTCGTCGAGTCCGGGTCCCCAGCCTCGAGGTGCTCCAGGACCCCCGCCACCCCTACACCCAGCGCCTGGTCAAGGCCGCCCCTCCCTGGCCTCCCGGCGCATCGAGTCCGCCCACGCCCGCGGCATCCAGGTCACCGACGACGAGCTCCTGGGCGCCAGCCTGGGATCGAGCGCCACCGAGAGATCCTGCGCGTGGAGCACCTCACCAAGGTCTTCGAGGTGCGCGGCGCCAGGGCAAGGACAAGACCCTCACCGCCGTCGACGACGTCAGCTTCGGTATCCGCAAGGGCACGACGACGGCGCTCGTCGGGCGAGTCCGGCTCGGGCAAGTCCACGGTCGCCAACATCATCCTGAACCTCATCGACCCCACCTCCGGCAAGGTAGTTTCCCACGACGGGTGGACCTGTCCACCCTGGGGCCCCATGAGCTCTTCGCCCTGCGGCGCATCATGCAGCCGGTCTTCCAGAACCCCTACGGCTCCCTGGACCCGATGTACTCGATCTTCCGCGTCGTCGAGGAGCCGCTGCGGGTCCACGGGATCGGCACCGCCAAGAGCGCGAGGCGCGCGTCGCCGAGCTGCTCGACATGGTCTCCCTGCCGCGCTCGGTCATGCGCCGCTACCCCCACGAGCTCTCCGGCGGTCAGCGCCAGCGCGTCGCCATCGCCCGGGCCCTGGCCCTCAAGCCGCAGATCGTCGTCCTCGACGAGGCGGTCTCCGCCCTGGACGTGCTGGTCCAGGCCCAGATCCTGCGCCCTGCTGTCCGACCTGCAGTCCGAGCTGGAGCTGACCTACCTGTTCATCACCCACGACCCTGGCCGTCGTGCGCCAGATCGCCGACGACGTCGTCGTCATGGAGCACGGGCGCATCGTGGAGTCCGGGGCGGCCGACGAGCTCTTCGCCAACCCGCGCCAGGACTACACCCGCGAGCTCATCCGGGCCGTCCCCGGAGCCGGCATCGACCTCTACGGCGATGAGGCTCCCTCGAGGTCCGAGAGCTGAGGATGGACGATTCTGACGACGCGGCGGTGGACGTCAATCCGCCGCCGCGTTTCATTTCCCTCCGATATCGACCAGGCGGGCATTTCCTGAATGCTGAAATGTATCCATTGAGTTTCACTCAACAGGTATTGTGACCCCGTTCATTTGTTCGTACACGGTGTCACCTTCACGGCTGTCAGGTGCTCGTGCCACGGGCCGGTGATCCACGCACCGGTGGGTTGTCCGAAGGAGGAGAACGCATGCTCCCGTACCTGGCGCGCCGGATCGCGAACTACGCGGTCCTGCTGTTCATCGCCACGTCGTTGGCCTCATCTACTGGCCTCGGCCTCCCTGGATCCCTCGGCCCTGTGGAACCGTCAGGATCCCCTCCCTCAACTGGGACGCCATTCACGCCAACCTCGTGAAGTACAACATCAGTCACGACCTGCCCGTGGGACCGCTACGTCACCCTGGCTGCGCAACGTGCTCTTCCACTGGGACTGGGGCGCACCCCCAAGGGTGAGCTCATCAACACCCTCTCATCGGCACCAAGATCTTCGTCTCGGTGCGGCTGGTCTTCCCTGGGTGCCGCCATCGGCATGGTCGGGGAGTGGCCCTGGGGGCCTGGACCGCCACGCGCCAGTACCGCTTCTCCGACCGCGCGACCTCCCTGATCTCCATGATTATCATCTCCACCCCCTGCCATGGTCATCGCGATCCTCCTGCAGGTCCTGGCCGTCCAGATCAACCGCAGCTCCGGCTTCCAGATCTTCGAGTTCACCGGTGAGGGGAGGGCGCCCTCGGTCGCCTCCAGCACCTGCTGCTTCCCACCCCTGTCGATGTCGCTGGGCGGTATCGCCTCCTACTCCCGCTTCCAGCGCAACCTCATGCTCGACACCCTGGGCGCCGACTACGTGCGCACCGCCCGCGCCAAGGGCCCTCATCAAGCGCAAGGCGCTGACCCGCCACGCGCTGCGCACCGCGCTCATCCCCATGGCCACCCTACTTCGCCTTCGCCCCTGGCCACCCTGTTCACCGGTGCCGCCATCACCGAGCGGGTCTACGGCTGGCACGGCATGGGCGAGTACTCCATCAGCGCGATCTCCGGCATGGACATCAACGGAGTGACGGCCGTCGTCGCCTTCTCCGGGCTGTGCACCCTCACCGGCGCGCTCCTGTCCGATGTCTTCGTGGCGATCGTCGACCCGAGAGTGAGGGTGAGCTGACCCATGGCGCGCAATGCTGAACCCAACGGGATGGCCTCCATCGGCAAGCAGATGACGGTGGGCGGCTACGCCGCCGTCGAGCAGGGCGGGAGGCCCCGCTGAGCCCCGAGGACCTGGGCGACATCACCAAGGAGACCCTCCCAGGGACTCCCGGCGTCTGACCCGCAGGCAGATCATCACCCGGCGCTTCTGGCGCAACAAGGGGGCCGTCGTCGGCGCGATCGGCTTCCTGCTCATGGTGCTCTTCGCGCTCCTCGGTGACGCCGCGACCCACTGGACCTTCACCGACGTCGACTCCTCCGCCTTCCCTGCAGGCCCCCAGTGCCGATCACTGGTTCGGCACCACCCAGGGCGGCCGCGACGTCTACGCGATGGTCGTGGAGGGCACCCGCAAGTCCATGATGATCGGCGTCTTCGTCGCCCTGCTCCAGACGGGCATCGCCGCCGTCATCGGGTCCTCGGCCGCCTACTTCGGCGGCTGGTGGGAGAAGATCGCCCTGTGGGCCACCGACCTGCTCCTGGTGGTGCCCTCCTTCCTCATCATCGCGATCCTCTCCCAGCGGGCCGGAGCCGCCAAGGGCTCCATCGCGCTGTTCATCATCCTGCTGGCCGGATTCGGGTGGATGCTCACGGCCCGCGTGGTGCGCTCCCTGACCCTGAGCGTGAAGAACCTGGAGTACGTCAATGCCGCCCGCTTCATGAACGTGCCCAGTCCCGTCATCATCGCCCGGCACATCCTGCCCAATATCGCCTCCCTGCTCATCGTGGACGCCACCATCAACGTGGCCTACGCCGTCATCAGCGAGACGACGCTGTCCTACTTCGGTTTCGGGGTCCAGTCGCCCAACACCTCCCTGGGCACCCTCATCGCCGAGGGGCAGCGCTCAGCGACCACCTACCCCTGGATCTTCCTGGCCCCGGCCGCCGTGCTCGTCCTCATGCTCCTGTGCGTCAACGTCATGGGTGACGGTCTGCGCGATGCCATCGATCCCTCGTCCAAGTCAGGAGGCAGGCATGAGCCCCACGAGCAGCACCCGCACGTCCGCCGAGGCCACGAAGAGTGCCGCGGCCGTGCCCGCCGTCGATGCCCGCAGAGGCGACGACGCGCTGCCGGACCCCACCAGCACCGCCCCTGCTGCTGGAGGTCTCCGACCTGAAGGTCTCCTTCCTCCGAGGACGGGCGCGTCAACGCCGTGCGCGGAGTCAACCCGTCCGTCGCCCGCGGTGAGGTGCTGGCCCTGGTCGGCGAGTCCGGCTCGGGCAAGTCCGTCACCTCGACGGCGGTCGTGGGACTGCTCGACGAGTCCGCCGAGGTCACCGGCTCGGTGCGCCTCCACGGCACCGAGCTGCTGGGGCGGCCCGACGGCTACATGTCCCTGCATCCGCGGCTCCCAGGTCGCCATGGTCTTCCAGGACCCGCTCAGCGCCCCTGACCCCCGTGTACACGGTGGGCGCCCAGATCGTCGAGGCCCTGCGGATCCACCAGCCCGGGCATGAGCGAGGCGGACGCCCACAAGCGCGCCGTCGAGCTGCTCGACCTGGTGGGCATCCCCAACCCGCAGGTGCGCGCCAAGGCCTACCCCCACGAGTTCTCCGGCGGCATGCGCCAGCGGGCCGTCATCGCCATCGCGATCGCCAACGACCCCTGATCTCATCATCGCCGACGAGCCCACCACGGCCCTCGACGTCACCATCCAGGCCCAGATCCTTGACGTGCTGCGCACCGCCCAGAAGGAGACCGGTGCCGGCGTCATCATGATTACCCACGACCTGGGGGTCGTGGCCGGCATGGCGGACCGGGTGGCCGCGCGTACGCCGGGCGCATCGTGGAGACCGGCGACGTCGACGACATCTTCTACCGCTCGCGCATGCCCTCACACGATCGGCCTGCTCGGCTCCCCTGCCCCGTCTGGACGCGCGCAAGGACTCGGCCCTGGCCACCCTGGAGGGCAACCCTGCCCTCCCTGCTCGAGCTGCCCCTGAGGGTGCCCTTCATCCCCCTGCTGCCCCATGGCCCAGGCCGAGTGCGCCCAGGAGGAGCCGGAGCTCACCCTCGTGGAGCGCGACGGGACCGACGGCCAGGAGGCCGGCTCCGGCGCCCAGTACTCGGCCTGCCACCGCCGCGACGAGATCGAGCGGGACCAGCTCGACTACTCCCACATCTACCCCTGTGCCCGGCGCTCAAGACCCCGAGACCATGAGCCTGCCGCACGCCGAGCGCCCCTGAGGTCCTGCGCGTCACCGACCTCGTCAAGGAGTTCCCCCTCATGAAGGGTGCCGTCTTCAAAAGACGCGTGGGCACCGTCCACGCCGTCGACGGCGTCTCCTTCGACGTCCGCCGGGGTGAGACCCTGGCCCTGGTCGGCGAGTCCGGATGCGGCAAGACCACCACCCTCATGGAGGTCCTTCCTCCAGGCGCCCCAGGAGGGCACGATCGTGGTCCTGGGCAGGACACGGCCGACCTGGGGCGGGCCCAGCGTCGCCAGGTGCGCCGCGACCTGCAGATCGTCTTCCAGGACCCCATGGCCTCCCTGGACCCGCGCCCTGCCGATCTTCGACATCATCGCCGAGCCGCTGCGGGCCAACGGCTGGAAGAAGGCGGACATCGGGGCGCGCATCGAGGAGCTCATGGGGCTTGTCGGGCTCGAGCCCAGCCACGCCAACCGCTACCCGCGCAACTTCTCCGGCGGGCAGCGTCAGCGCATCGGCATCGCCCGCGCCCTGGCCCTCGAACCCAGCCTCCTGGTCCTCGACGAGCCGGTCTCCGCCCTGACGTGTCCATCCAGGCCGGCGTCATCAACCTGCTCGACGAGCTGCGCGCCACCATGGGGCCTCAGCTACCTCTTCGTGGCCCACGACCCTGTCAGTGGTGCGTCACATCGCCGACCGCGTCGCCGTCATGTACCTGGGGCGGATCGTGGAGATCGGCGACGTCGACACCATCTTCGAGGCCCCGGCCCATCCCCTACACCCAGGCCCTGCTCGGCGATCCCCATCCCGGACCCGGCTAAGCGAGCGCGGTCGCAGCCGCATCGTCCTGAGGGCGACATGCCCAGCCCCGCCAACCCGCCCTCGGGTTGCCGCTTCCCGCACCCGCTGCCCGAAGTTCGCCTCAGGACTCACCGACGACGAGCGCTCGGCCTGCCTGGGAGCCATGCCGGAGTTCCGCTCCCAGGGCGAGGACCACGACGTCGCCTGCTACTACCCCGAGCGCACCGCGGTCTTCTGACGTCCCTCGCCCCCGAGTCCACCCATCGCACTGTCCACCGATCCAGTCCACCGATCCTGCCCACCACCGCGCGCCGACGACGGCGCCCTTAGTGAACGGAGATTCCCATGAAGCTCAACCGTCGCATGTTCCTCGCCACGACGGCCTCCGCGGCCGTCCTGACCGCCCTGGCGGCCTGCGCCAAGAACGGCTCCGGCTCCTCGGGCTCCACCGCCGGCGTGCCCACCGCCGCCCCCGACGAGCTCCAGGACGGGGGCACGCTGCGCTTCGGCATCGCCACGGCGCCGGCGAACTGGAACGCCGCGACCGTGGACGGCAACGTCGTCGACGTGCGCCTGGTCGTGAAGTTCGTCGCCCCCTCACTGTCGACTGGGCCGAGGACGGCAAGGCGACGCCGAACCCCGACTTCCTCACCAAGCTCGAGGCAGCGGAGGTCAGTGGCAAGACCGTGGTCACCGTGGCCGTCAACGAGAAGGCCACCTGGGGCAACGGACGCAAGTGGGACTCCGAGGACATCAAGGCGTTCTTCGACCACGTCAAGGACCCCAGCTACCCTGGGCCTCCGTCGAGGGAGCTCGACAAGGTCGAGAAGGTCGAGATCGTGGACAAGCAGACCGCCAAGGTCACCTTCAACTCGGTCTCACCCCTGACTGGTCCACTGCTCTGGCCGGCATCACCCCCAGGGAGCTCATGGCCGACGCCAAGACCTTCAACGAGTCGATGGCCGGCGCCACCAAGTTCAACAACGACTACTTCGCCGGCCCCTTCAAGATCAAGAGCTACGACGAGTCCAAGCAGGTCATCACCCTGGAGCGCAACGACAAGTGGTGGGGCGCCACCCCCAAGCTCGAGACCGTCACCCTGCACGTCCTGGACGACTCGGCCTTGGGACAGGCCTTCGCCAACAAGGAGATCGACGTCCTGGACTACATCTTCTCCGCCGACGTCTACCAGCAGGCCAGTGGCCGCGACGACGCCGAGGTCCGCCAGAACACCGGCCTGCAGTGGCGTCACATCATGTTCAACGCCTCCTCCGGCCCCTGGCGGACAAGGCCGTGCGCCAGGCCATCACCCGGGCCTGCAACCGTGAGGCCATCGCGGCCTCCGACCTGGCGGGTCTGCCCGTGGACGCCAAGAAGATCCTCATGGGCAACCGCTTCTTCCTGCCCGTCCAGGAGGGCTACCAGGACAACTCCACCAGCTGGGGACACGACGTCGAGGCCGCCAAGAAGCTGCTCGACGGCGCCGGCTGGGTGGCCGGATCCGACGGCGTGCGTGCCAAGGACGGCACGAAGCTCGAGCTGGTGATCACCATCCCTCCAACGCCCCGGTGGCCATCAACGAGGCCAACCTCCTTCAGAAGCAGCTGAACGAGGTCGGCATCAAGCTCAGTGTCTCCACCGTCGAGATCGACAAGTACTTCCCGGAGTACATCAACAAGAAGAACTACGCGCTGACGGCCTTCACCAGCGAGAAGACCCAGTACCCCCTGGCCAACGTGGGCCAGTACTACGCCTCGACCAGCCAGTCGAACTACACCGGACTGTCTGTCCTCGAGGTCGACCAGTACGTCGCTAAGATCGGCTCGACCCCTCGATGGCGCCGAGCGCAACAAGCTCGCCAACGAGCTCGACAAGATTCTGTGGAGAACGTCTTCAACATCCCGATCTACCAGCGCATGCAGCCTGACCGCCGTGCCCAAGACGCTGCGCAACTCGGCGCCCAGGGGCTGGCCTCCTTCCGGCCCGAGGCATCGGCTACGTCAAGAGCTGAGCCGGTGCCCTCAACCGGAGCGGATGACGACGGACGAGAGCCGGTGCGGCATGATGCGCCCGTGCAAGAAGACGTGCCCACCACCGTGTCCACCACTGTGCCCCCTGTCATGCCGACCGTCGTCATCCGCTCCCTGCCGGCCCGCCTGGGCACCGCCCCTCATCGGCCCTGGCGCGGCGGGGATGTCCTGACGATCGGCCTGGCCGACGGCGCCGCCCACGGGCTGCGCACCCTGGCCCTGGGCGGGGCTGCTCACCTTCCTCACCTGGCTGCTGTGGTGGGCCCCGCAGATCACCCTGACCCCGCAGGCTCTCACCATCCGCAACGCCTGGCGCACCCACGTGCTGGGCTGGGACGCGGTCGAGCTGTGCCGCACCCGCTAGGGGCTGTCGGTCATCACCCGTGACGACGTCGAGGTGCGGGCCTCGGCCGCTCCCCGCCGCGGCGGCATGGCCGGAGTCCTTCCGGCGCTGCCAGGAGCTGCGCGAGCAGCAGGAGCGGCGCGACGGCCTGCGGGCCGCCGAGCCGGCCCCGGCGGTGCGCCCGAGTACCTGCAGGGGGAGGGACTCACCGACCAACCTCGACACCGGTGATGCCGGGATCCCTCATCGAGGCCTACGCCGAGCAGGTGCGCAGCCTTCCCTGCTCGGGCCGCGGACGATGCGGCGCCCGGTGCGGCGCCGGCGCGACCAGCAGCCTCAACCGCCCGGTCG